>WBZR01000024.1_pt2 | contig 223607 bp, 197 predicted proteins | sample 5204231 | NCBI WGS metagenome assembly WBZR01 (sample SAMN12412403, study PRJNA552823) | activated sludge metagenome | isolation source: activated sludge from anammox sidestream of wastewater treatment plant... | place: USA: Virginia | collected 2017-08 | reverse complement strand
AAAATTAGAGCTAAGAGAAATGAAACTTAATGAAGCCAAACTGAAAAGAATTGAGGTAAGAAATGTCAGTTGATTTTCTACCTTACTTAACTAACCAGAAATTCCATTTTCCGCTGAACCAATACAGTAATAGTACAATAGATTACCTTCTAAATAATTATGTAGTTTCAAGAGTAATTAATCCAGACAAAGATAATATTTTCATTTTTGATTGGACTTTAGAATCAGCAGTAAATAAACATGGATATGCTGAAGCAGCTGCTGATGTATTGGCTGCAACTTTGGTAAATCTTGGAAAAGACTATTCTTTTTTACTAAGTCACTTACATTTTATTGGATTTAGCAGAGGTTGTGTTGTAAATAGTGAAACTATTCAAAGATTAATCTATTGGAAAGATAATGGGATGATAACTGACATAAGCCTTGATCCGGAGATTCATATGACGACATTAGATCCACATCCTGCAGGGCATTGGACAAAATGGTATCCTTGGCTAAATGTAGCTGTCGCGATGAATGATGACGAAGTTAATTCTTGGAATATTATGCATAACCTAAGTCGAATTGGAATAGTCGGTTGGAAAGGAATTAATAGTAAAGTACAGTATCTAGACAATTATTATCAATTCTTGCCAACTGCTTTATTTATTGGTTTAAATGACTATCCCGGATTAAACAGTTCAAGTAACGCAAGTAACAACAATTTAACTTTATTATTTATATTGAATCCATTTGATGCACATAGCTTAGTTCATACATGGTATTTTGGAACAGTTGATACTCTGGTCAATACTGATGAGTTTGGCAATGGACCTGTCATTGATAGAAATGGATGGTATGATAACCAAGGTTCCACTCAAGGTTTTTACTATTCAAGAAACAGAAATGGATTTTTATCAAACATTTCATCAATTGAATCTGATTTAGTTCCAATAAGTAATGATCAAAAGTATAGACCTAAAACCATATTGTTTAATGGAGATTTTACAAAAGGAGATGATGCTATATTCGAAAGGGACTCATTACCAGGTTGGAGTTATCAGGATGGTAGTACATCAAAGCGAGGAGGTATTTTTAATCCAGCTGCATTAATAGATGATAGCCATAATAATCTGATACACAATTCGTTTTATATTCCTACAGCAGCAACTGAAATATCATTTAGGATAAGAGTTTTGGAACCCATACAAAGGTATTTCAATCCAGACATATTAGAAATATATTTAAACAATACTTTAGTCCATTCCGTCCCAATAATATCTTTTGAGTGGAATTATCAATGGCAAGCATTCGAAATTCCATTATCGTTAGTGGGTACAACTGCACAACTAAAATTTGAATTGAATAAAAATCAAACTGAACCTTCAAGTCTCTTAATTGATGACGTTAATTTCTGGAAATCAAACAAAATAAACTCAACTGTTGCTTGTCCAGTAGATTTTCATATCTATGACAACTTAGGCAATCACACCGGGCCAACTTCTGATACAACTTATGTTGAGGAAATTCCGGGAAGTGAATATTATATTTATGAGGATAGCACAGGCGATAAAATTAAAACCGTTTATCTTGAACCTTTGGAAGGTTTGGGTGAATATCAATTTGTTATTGAATCTCAGGATTCAACAAGCTTCTTCAGTTATATTATTGAAGATTATTCAGATACTTCAAGAGGAACAATTACTTTTGAGTTTGACAGCATAGCAATTGAGCCAAATACTGTGGCTATGTGTACATTAAACACAAATATTCAGATACCAATGCTGGAAGTTGATCTTGACGGTGACGGTCAAATTGATACCACGATGATACCCGTCATTATAGAATCGTGTTTCAATAAAAACATTTCATCTGGATGGAATCTTTTATCAGTTCCATTTACTACTGGTCAAAAACTTAAAACAGAATTATTCCCAACAGCTGTTGGACCTGCATATTGGTTCATTCCAGGTCAAGGTTATATTGTCAGTGATACTTTAGCACCAAAAAAAGGTTATTGGCTAAAGTTTGATGAGACTCAAAATGTTGACATTTGTGGTTTAATTACTGGTGATTCTATCAATGTAAAACAAGGATGGAATCTTATAGGAGTGTTGGATAAGTTTGTTCCTGTATCCCAGATATCAACAATCCCCCCTGGAATTATTGCATCCCCTTTCTATGGTTATGACGGAAACTATTATATGACAGATACACTTTCCCCAGGAAATGGATATTGGGTAAAATCTAATGCTGATGGAATAATCTTATTAAATTCACAATTAGCAAAAAAAGAAGAAACCACTTTTCAATTACATTCTGAATGGGCTAACATAACATTCACAGATGCTTCGGGGAATCAAATGAAATTATATTTTAATGAAGATGCAAATCGAGAACTATTTGTTCTTCCTCCAATGCCGCCTGAAGAAGCGTTTGATATCAGATTTGCATCTGATTTAATGCTGGAAAGTCTTAAGAATGAATCGGCAATAATTAGTATTTCAGGTGCAGAATACCCTATAACCATAAGAGTTGACGGCGTTGATCTACAAATTAAAGATATGATTAATGGAAATTATTTGAATGAAACACTTAATGATGGTGATGAAATTTTAATTAGTGATTCAAGAATTAATAAAATAATAATTAATGGGAATTATTCTGATCAGTTACCAATTAATTTTAGCTTAGAACAAAATTATCCAAATCCTTTTAATCCTAACACAACGATAAGTTTCTCAATTCCCAAAGAAGCTCAGGTAAATTTAAGTGTCTACAATATACTTGGAGAAAAAGTACGTGAACTGAAAAACGAGATGATGAAACCAGGATATTATAATGTTGAGTTTGATGCTTCATTATTATCATCGGGGGTTTATCTATATAGAATAAATGCGGGAGATTTTGTTGATATAAAGAAAATGATCCTTCTCAAATAATACGCCCTAAATAAAGAGATGGCATTTCGAATTGAGATGTCATCTCTAATTTATTCTAATTCCTCTTTCTTCACCCATTTGCCATTTTTCCAGTAAAGAATTTTGCTTTTTAGTAACTCTTTATACTCTTCTGTATCTGTATAAGGTGGGTTTAATAATCCGTGTGCAACAAGAGTATCGCGAACTACACGGAAATCACTGCCAACTACAATATTAATATCTTTCAGGTTATAACTTACGTCATAACCTATTTGCACATCTTGATTACGAGAAGAAAATCGTGTTGCAAATTGAAATTTTTTATTTTTATAATTGTTTATAAAACTACTAATTAAATACTGGGGTGTTCTATTACCCTCTTCATAATTATCAAAATCTGATTTAGGAAATCTTATGTATGCTTTCATTTCAGATATTGGAAAATTTCTTATAAGATATTCATTCGTTGTCGGTCTTGATTTAGTGAGTGTATCAATTTCATAAGCAAAGAAAACCAAATCTTCGTAACCGTTTTCGTAACCTGCACCAACAATTTCCGGTTTAGAATCATTATCAATATCTTTAATAATACAATCCATAATGTGCCCGGATGCCCAGAATGTTCCCGGCAGACTTTTACCATTAGTTACATCAATTCTGTATATAGCTGAAGCAAATGATGGTCCGTTTTTAGAAATTAAGTACAGAGATTTTTTATTCTTAAATTTTAGTGTATCAAGCATGTAAACACTGTATTCACTATTCAACGTTTCGCGTTCTGAGCTTACTAAATCTTCAAAACTATGTTTCCAGATTATTTTTTTATCATAATTGTAACAAATAATTTCATTACCAGCGGTATTTTGTATCAAGACTTCATTTCTTTTATCATCATTAACATCTGCTATTAAAATATATTGTTTTGTATGTCTGGATAACTTTGCTAGATCAGGCTCAATCATTTTTTCTTTGCGCCAAAGCACCTTATTATTTTTATTTTTTATAAAAGCATATCTGCCATCAAGAGTATATGTAAATGGGTTATCATCAAAATCCATTACAAACAAATAAGCAAAAAGTATAGCAAGCAAAAAAGTTGTTATTGCGCTTATCCAATTCTTCTTCACAAACTTTCCCGTTCTAACAATAACCGGCTGCTTTTTTATTTCAACGATATTTCTCCTGTTAAGCAGATCGTTTAAATCTTCAATTCCGATTATTCTTAAATCTCTTCTCGGATACTCCTGTTTTAGTTCAATAAGTTTTTCGTTTGCGGGCAACTCTTCATTCTTCGGAACAATGAAAAGAGAAATATCCGAGAAGAAAACCAATTCTGTCTTCTGCTTAATAATATCGTTTGAGGTGTTGGTTATATTTCCAATCTCATTCATTCCACCCGTAAATGCAATTCCATCACCAACTTTGATAGAAACCGGAGAGTTGTAGGTTCTAAAAATTTCTTCAATAAATGAAAGTGTCAAAGCAGTGCCGAGAGAATTGCCTTTACAGAATCCAGCTTTCTTATCAAAGCTTATTATCACTTCGTGAAAAGGATGAACTCTGTTAACATACTGCTTTGCAATTCTGATTGCATTTATCCAGGAAAGTTTAACCTGTTCACTTATTTTTTCTTCAATTTCATTTTCACTTGGAACGATTATAAATTTATCACTGGCTCTGGTAGGATTAACTTTAATAGATACTGATTCTAGAATGCCAACAGTAAGTCCGGTTTCTTTAATTGCTTCTTCTTCAAGCAAAGGGAAATAAGCTTTGGATTCAACTGATTCAGTCGCTTCACCTCTCAAAATTCTTTGAAGTTTTTCAAGTTCATCTTTTAATTTTTTAATAACCTCAGTAAAACCTTGATAGCTGGTTGTTAATCCGTTATCCTTAATTTTCTCAGCTTGTTCGATTAACAATTCGAGATTTTGTGGCTTCATCCCTGTCACAGTATAATTCTTCAAGCAAAAAATATATTCAGGGATGAATTCAGGCAGGAATGAATTAATAAAATTTTTATTCTTTGTCGAAAGGACTTTGCCAAAATATTTAGATAGAAAAATTATTCTGGCTTGTGCAGAATATTGAGAAGTTAATTTCTCTTTTAGTTTGATTCTCTCCTGTTCAAGCTGAATTATGTTCATATCATTTTGTATTACAACTATGGTGATAAAAATAATTATTATATTTAATACATAAAAAAAGGAAACAACATGAATACTATATTCCAAATAAATTCTGATGATCTGGACAACCGGTTTATTGAATCAATTAAAGCTTTGTTTAAGAATAAAAAGCTAATTATTTCTGTTACAGAGGATATTGATGAGACCGCTTACCTGCTGCAATCGGAGAAAAACGCGAAAAGACTTTTTGAAGCGTTAGAAGATATTAAGCGAAATAAGAACCTTGTTTCGATAAAATCAATTGAGGATTTAGAATCTTTGGTAGTTGATGCGAAAAATCGTTCTAACTAAACACGCCCTTGAAGATTTGATCTTCTGGTCAAAAAATGATGCAAAGAGTATCCGGAAGATTTTTGATCTCATATCTGATGCACAAAGAAATCCATTTGAAGGAATCGGGAAACCTGAGGCTTTGAAATTTAATCTCGCAGGCTGTTGGTCAAGAAGAATTGATGATATGAACAGATTAGTGTATCAGGTAACAGAAGATGAGATAAAGATTATTTCCTGCAGATATCATTACTGATCGAAAAGATTCAAAAAGATTTATTGTCACTTAGTTCCTCTCTTATTCTCTTCTTCTCCCGTTCAAGCTCGTTGTTATTTTTCATCAGCTCTAATAATTTTGATTCATCTTCTGTCAATTCAATTTCTCTACGGTTGGATTTAATGCGTTTTTCAATTCTTTCAATTACAAATTTCATTACTGAATCTTTTGCATACTTCATCAATGTCATTTCAGCAGTTATGCTTGGAAATCTTTCTTCCCAATTGCTGCTGATTGAATATTTATCAAATGTTAATTCACGAATGTAAATTTCTTTTTTTTCGTCTTTGAGAATCCCTACCAAACCACTCGTAGTAAAGTTATCTCCGCCATCGGCGGACTCAAACACATCCTTTACTATCTCAAATAATTCACGATTAATTTCATTGTTGAAATCTTCAGGATGCAAATAAGTAAAGATTAGTTCGGCAATAGTTTTTTCGGCTTCAAACAATAATTTTAAAATCTCTTTTTCAAGGCTATAAAGTAAAGGAGATTCTGTTGTTTCCGTTTTATCTGCTAAAATCAGAGCAATCTCTTCTCCGGCATTTTCCATCTTCCTTCTTCCTTCTTCCTTCTTCCTTCTTTCAGCTTTATTTGCTTGCTGCAATTGCTTATCAAGTTCCGATTCAATAAGTTTTTCCCTGAGATTAAATTTTTGGGCAATGTTTCTTATCAGAAGATTTCTTTTTAGTTCATCATCAATCAATGCGACTGGTTTCACTAGTTCTCTTATCGCTTCTGCTGCAGTTGATGGATCTTCAAACTTTCCGAGTGATTCATAATACTTCGTTTCATATTCTAAAAAATTCTCAGCCTTTTTTACCAATTCTTCAAATTCTACGTTACCGAATTTATTTACAAATGAATCAGGATCTTCGCCTTTAGGGAGTGAAACAATTTTTACTTCCATATCTCGCTTCAACAAAATTTCGATACTTCTCATTGAAGCTTTTATTCCCGCAACATCAGCGTCAAAAAGTAAAACAACATTTTTTGTATATCTCGATAAAAGCTGGACCTGGTCATCAGTCAAAGCAGTTCCGGAAACAGCGACAACATTTTTAATTCCGCTTTGATAAAGTGAAATCAAATCCATGTAACCTTCAACAATGATCGCTTTGTCAAGCCGCCGAATATCATCTTTTGCAAATGAAAGTCCGTAAAGAATTCTTCCTTTAATATAGATGAGCGATTCGGGTGAGTTGATATATTTTGCTCCTGTTTCATTTGCATCATCGTCAGATCCGGCTTTTGAAGGAAGAACACGACCTGCGAAAGCAACTACTCTTCCATTCGGTGAGAAGATTGGAAAAATTAATCTACCCGGAAGTTTATCGTATAACTTTCCTTCTGAATTTTTACCAATTAAACCAAGCTGAATGCATTTATCAATATTTAGATTTCTGCTTTTTGCGTAGTTGATAAAATTTTCCCAACCCTTCAGCGAGTATCCTAATCCGAATGAACGAAGTGTTTGTGTTTTTATATTTCTTTCCTGAAGATATTTTCGTGCAAACTCCCCTTCATCGTCATTTAAAAGATTATTTAAAAAATATCTCGCTGCTTCTGTGTTGATATCATAAAGAACTTCCTGTTCGGACTGCTGTTCGATGTACTCAGCTTTATCAAACTCAATTGTTATTCCCTGCTGGTCAGCAATTTCTTGCACAGCTTCAACAAATGAAATTTTATGGAACTCAGTTAAAAATTTAAAAACATTCCCACCGGTGTGACATCCAAAACAGTGAAATATCTGTTTATCTTCGCTAACAGTAAACGAAGGAGTTTTCTCTGAATGGAATGGGCACAAACCAATAAAATTTTTTCCTCTTTTACGAAGCTGAACATGTTGTGAAATCACATCAACAATATCAACCGAGTTACGTATTTCTTCTATTTTTGATTCGGAGATTCGCACATTATATTTTTCTTAAGAATAGAATGGTCATTTTTTGTATGCATCTTTCCTGTGACGAACATAATAAATAATAATTCTTTGATCTTTTAAATCAACTTGATACAGTACACGGTAATCACCTATTCGTAAACGATAAATGGATTCGGCACCTTTCAATTTTTTCGTTTGTTCTGAGAATGGATTATAGGAGAGATTTTCTATCGCTTCAACAATTCCCGGGACGAGTTTCCTGTCAACTTTATTAATATCTTTTTCAAATGATCGCTTTATATCAATCTTGAATGAACCCATCTGTTTTCAGTTTCCTTTTAAATTCTTCAAAACTATCAGTTGGTTCTTCTTTACGCTCAGCAATAACCATTAAATCATGTATATCTTCCAGAAGTTCTTCGTATTCCTCTAATGGTATTATAACTGCTTTTTTAGCGCCCGATTCATCCACAATGTATTTGGTATCCATTACTTCCTCAATAAAACTTTTTATTGAAATATACTCTGTTAAAAATACAATAACAAAAATTGTAAGAATAAACTACTTTTAACTAAAATTATAAGTGATAAAGTTTGAAAAATGAACATATTATTTCAGCTGTTCGATAAAAAATGTTTCCTGAATTCTATCACTTTCTTACCTGCGATTTACAAATAATCGTGCTCAGAATTTTCTTATATTTATTGGAGTGAATATTAAATATTGAATGAACTTTAAATCAAAAAATAGCTTTCTGATTTTCCTTCCTAAAAAAGATTTTAACGAAGAAGAATTTAATATCGTCAGGAAGAGGTTATTAAAAATTGATAAAAATATCTTTATCACTTCCGATGATCATTCTGTTTGCACCGGAAGCAAAGGGATGAAAGTTAAATCAGACACGAGTTTTTATAATGTGAATGTGAATAATTTTAGTGCATTAATATTAATTGGTGGAACCGGCAGCAGAAATTATTGGAAAAATGAATTGCTTCATAAAATCATAAAAAAATTCTATGACAATAAAAAGGTTATCGCTGCAATTTGTTCATCACCGATAACTCTTGCAAAAGCAGGAATACTTCAAAACAGAAAAGCAACGTGCTTCTCTGAAGACAGTGCGGAATTAATCAATGCCGGAATTAATTATCAGGATAAGAATATAGTTGTTGATGGAAACATAGTAACGGCAAACGATTCAAAGTCGTCATTGCAGTTTGCTGAAGCTGTTCTTCATCTAACAAAATAATTTTAAAGATAAATGATTGAGACAATTAAAAAATATTGTAATAGCCTGACCGAATATTCACGTTACAAAACCAGAGAAGTAAGTATCGGAGATATTCCGCTTGGTGGAAACAATCCTGTTCGGATTCAATCAATGACGATAACCGATACGATGAATACTATTGCAACTGTTGAACAAACTATCCGAATGGTTGAAGCCGGTTGCGAATATGTTCGGATAACTGCACCAAGCATTAACGAAGCACGCAACCTTGAAAATATCAAAAAAGAATTAAGATCAAGAGGATATAATGTCCCGTTGATTGCTGATATTCATTTCACACCAAATGCTGCTGAACTCGCTGCACGAATTGTGGAGAAAGTTAGAATCAATCCCGGCAATTATGTAGATAAGAAAAAGTTTGAACAGTTTGAATACACTGATCAGGAATATCAGGAAGAACTTGAAAGAATAAGAGAACGATTTACTCCGCTCGTAAAAGTTTGCAAGGAATACGGAACCGCAATGCGAATTGGAACGAATCATGGTTCATTATCAGATAGAATTATGAATCGCTTTGGAGACACTCCACTTGGAATGGTTGAATCTGCATTAGAGTTTGTTAGAATTTGCGAGGATCTCAATTATTACAGCATAGTCCTTTCAATGAAAGCAAGCAATCCACAGATAATGGTTCAAGCTTACAGATTGCTTATACAAAAGATGGAAGAAGAAGGGATGAATTATCCACTTCATCTTGGTGTAACAGAAGCCGGCGGAGGAGAAGATGGAAGAATAAAATCTGCTGTCGGGATCGGAACTTTGCTCGAAGATGGGATTGGAGACACAATAAGAGTTTCTCTCACTGAAGATCCGGAATTTGAGGCACCAGTGGCGATTTCATTAGCTAACAGATATAAAAGCAGAGCAAATCATAAACCGATAAAACCAATCGTAGAAATTCCTTTTGATCCAATTTCGTATCAGAGAAGAGAAACATTTGAAGTACTGGGAATCGGAAGTCATAATGTTCCTGTTGTAATTGCTGATTTCTCCTCAAGAAAAATTTCAAATCAAAAAGAATTAGCGGATATCGGATACAAATACAATGTGACTTCTGATAAATGGAATCTTGCCGATGCTGCTTCAGATATAATTTATCTCGGAAAGCAAAACATTGGTTTTGAGATTCCGGAAAATCTGAAACTGATAATTGATTATAATGAATGGAAAGAACTAAATTCCAAAAAATTAAGATTCCCGTTATTAAAGAAGAATGAATATTTAAAAAATATTTCCTTATCGCATCAGATAAATTTTCTTCAGATAAATTTTAAGGATTTTGATGATGAATTATCAACCAAACTAAAAAGTGACAGCAATGTGGTTTTAGTAATCCAAACCGATAACGAACACGGAATGGCTGAGCAAAGAAGATTTTTCTTTGAACTAATTATTCGTGGAATTAAAAATCCGGTGATTATCAGAAGAGATTATAAAAATCTTAGACTTGATGAAATTCAATTATATTCTTCGACAGATTTTGGTGCTTTGTTATTAGATGGATTCGGAGATGGTGTCTGGCTGACAATCGGAGAAGAAAAATCTGAATCGGAGAAAAACAGCAGACTAATATTTGCAAAAGAATCAAATGAAAAATTTATCAATCGAACTCTGTTTGGAATTCTTCAGGCAACAAGAACAAGAATTTCAAAAACAGAATACATCGCTTGTCCTTCCTGCGGCAGAACACTTTTCGATCTGCAAAAGACAACAGAGATGATTAGAAAACGTACTGAACATTTAAAGGGTGTTAAGATTGCAGTTATGGGATGTATAGTAAACGGTCCCGGTGAAATGGCTGATGCAGATTATGGATATGTCGGCAGTGGAGTTGATAAAATAACTCTTTACAGAGGGAAGGATATTATCAAAAGAGCAGTTCCATCAAGTCAGGCTGTTAATGAACTCATTGAACTCATTAAGGAAGATGGAAACTGGTCAGAACCTATAGAAAACACTGATTCTTGATTATTTTTAAAGGTTGTTACTTCAAAGTTTTTCTGCTATATTTTGATACTTAAAATGATACCAAATAGAAAGACAAACTTAAAATACCTTGATATTGCTGAAATAAGGGATTACAAAATCCCGGGGGTATAAAAAATTTAGGAAATGCACTTCAAACTGAGAAGTGCATTTTTTTTTGAAATGACTGGAAAAGAGATAATTAAATATCTGGAAGATTGGGCACCTAAAGGAATAGCCTGGCAAAAAGATAATGTTGGACTGCAGGTTGGTAATCCGGAGGCAAAAATTAAAAACATATTACTCAGTCTTGATCTTAAAGAAGAGGTAATTGATACCGCAATAAAAAAAAACTGCAATCTGATTATTACTCATCATCCTTTATTATTCCATCCGCTCAAAAACCTGGATTTCTCAAATAACAAAAACGCTATAATGATTGAGAAACTGATTCAAAATAAAATTACTCTTTTCTCAGCACATACAAATCTTGATTTTACAAAACATGGTGTCAGCTATCAGCTCGCAAAAAGACTATCTCTTAAAAAAATTAAATTCCTGAAAAATATCTCCGGTAATCAATTTAAACTCGTAGTATTCGTTCCGGATTCACACGTTGAAAAAGTAGCAGAAACGATTCATCAATCAGGAGGCGGAATTATTGGTGAATACTCTAACTGTAGTTTTCGTACACACGGCAAAGGAACCTTTAAAGGACTAAATGAAAGTAATCCATCGATTGGAACAAAAGGCGTGACAGAATTTGTTGACGAAGTAAAGCTTGAAGTTCTTGTGGATGAATGGAGATTGAATCAGGTTATTACAGCTATGAAAAAGTTTCATCCTTATGAAGAAGTCGCATTCGATGTGTTTCCATTAAAAAATGATAATGTCAATTATGGAATTGGAGCTGTTGGTGAATTAGCAACAGAAATGGGAACAAAAGGCTTTTTGAAATTTGTTTCATCAAAATTAAAAACTTCAGGACTTCGATATTCACTGGGTAAAAGAAGCAAAATAAAAAATGTAGCTGTTTGCGGTGGTTCGTGTGGTGAATTAGTTGATGAAGCAATAAAACAAAATGCTGATGCGTTTATAACGGCAGATATAAAATATCACACATTCCAGGATGCTGAAAATAAAATATTTTTAATTGATGCCGGACATTATGAAACTGAAGTGCCGATTCTCGATGAAATTAAAAGCAGATTAGATTCTTTATTGAAAGCAGATGGTAAAACAAAAGTTTTAAAGTTTAAGGGTTCAACAAACCCGGTATTTTTTTATAACAAATCAGGAGCTAATTAAAATTGTACGATAGATTAAAAATGCTTTATCAGTTGCAGCAAATTGATAATCAATTAGATGAACTGGAAGACTTACGTGGAGATCTGCCAAATATGGTAAGAGAACTTGAAGAAAAAATTGCAAGTTTCGTTTCTGACATTGATGTTAAAGAAAAAGAACAAAAGGATTCAATTGTCAGGCGGGATGAAAACGAAAACGAAATTGAAAAGTTGAAAGAAAATCAGAAAAAGTTTAAAGCTCAGCTTTACCAGGTCAGAAATAACAAAGAATACGATGCTCTTACCAAAGAAATAGATCACACTGAAGAGCAAATCAACAAGCTTGAAGCAGAAAATAATTCCTTGGCAGACAGAAGCAAGGTGCTAACAGTAGAAATTGAAGAGATCACACCAAGAGTAGATGAACTCAAAAAGGAACTTAATGAAAAAGAAGTTGATCTGAAGGAAATTATAAAAGCCAATGAAAGAGAAGAAACGAAACTGCTCGATGAAAGAAAAAAGTTTGAAAGTGCAGTGAAGAAAAACGATCTATCCTCATATATGAGAATAAGGAAAGCAAAAAAAGGAATGGCAGTTGCCACAATAAAAAGGTCTGCTTGTTCCGGTTGCCATAATATCGTACCATCACAAAGACAACTTGAGATCAGAAGAAATAACAAGCTTTTCTTTTGTGAGTATTGCGGCAGAATTCTGGTTTCGGCTGAAATTGCGGAAGATGTTACTAAATAGCTGACATTTTACATCGAGACCTGCTGATTTCTGAAATTCAATTTTGTATATTTGCTAAAGTTAAATACCAATAAGGAATCAATAAATTTTCGGGTTCTTTAATTGTCTAAAAAAGTTTTGAAGAAAAATAAATTAGTTCAATCCGGGCAGTTACTCACATTAAAATATTTTTGTGGGAGGAAAGTCCGAGCTTCATAGAACAAGGTGCCGGGTAACGCCCGGAATCCCGTATCGCGGGATATTGACAGTGCCACAGAAAATATACCGCCCCGATTAATCGGGGTAAGGGTGAAAAGGCGGGGTAAGAGCCCACCGCTCCGATAGTAATATCGGAGGCACGGCAAACCACATCTGAAGCAAGATCAAATAGGGAGATCGTTTTTCCTGCATTTGCACGAAAAGCGAAGTTGTTCGCTTCGCAGATCTTCGGGTAGATCGCTGGATTCTGTCAGCAATGACAGAACAAGATAAATGATTGCCATCCCGATTTTTATCGGGTTACAGAACTCGGCTTACAGGGTTGAACTTTTTATTTGTTCTTTATAAATATTGAAAATTCCTATGGAACGAAAACACTGGAAAATAAAAGATGTTTCTGATGAGCTTTCTGTTCAAAGGCTTACAGATTCATTGAATATTTCTACGATTCTGGCAAGACTGCTGGTTCTGAGAGATATAAAAACCTTTGGTCAGGCAAAACAATTTTTCCGTCCTTCCATTGATTCTCTCCACGATCCATTTCTTATGGATCAAATGGAAATTGCTACTACAAGAGTTATTACAGCACTTACTGAAAATCAAAAAATTTGTATTTATGGTGATTATGATGTTGACGGCACTTGTGCTACCGCACTTCTCTATATGTTCCTGAAAGAACTTGATGCTAATGTTGAATTTTATATTCCAAGAAGACTTGAAGAAGGTTATGGGCTTTCTACCGCTGCAATCGATTCGGTAAAAGAAAAAGGTACTGAACTTATGATTGCAGTTGATTGCGGCATCACAGCAATCGCCGAAACCGATTATGCAAACCAGCTCGGGATTGATGTAATTATCTGCGATCATCATCAACCAAAAGATGAAATACCGAAAGCTTATGCTGTTTTAGATCCTTTAAAACCAGGATGTACTTATCCATTCAAATTTTTATCAGGAGCCGGAGTTGCATTTAAACTTGCTCAGGGTTTGTGTGAAAGAATCGGTAAACGTGGACTTCCTTTAAAATATCTTGATTTGGTTGCTCTTGCCGGCGCAGCAGATATAGTTCCATTGATTGATGAAAACAGAGTTCTTGTAAATGAAGGAATAAATCAGGTTAATACTAATCCTCGCCCCGGAATTGAAGCACTGATTGAAATGAGCCGGCTTCAACCTGGTCAGCTTTCATCCGGACAGATTGTATTTACCGTTGCACCAAGAATAAATGCTGTGGGCAGATTAGGCGATGCAGAGCGCGCAGTGAATCTTCTGATCGTAAATAACAAAAAAGATGCGCTAAAGCTTGCGGAAGTACTTGAAACAGAAAATTATGAAAGAAGAAAAATTGATGTTGATACTTTTGAAGCTGCTAAAGAAATCGTTGAAACTGAAATAGACCTTGATGAAGATCTTGCAATTGTTCTTCACAATGAAAACTGGCATCCAGGTGTGATTGGTATCGTTGCATCCCGACTTGTTGAAAAATATTACCGACCTTCTGTTCTGCTTACAACAATTGATGGAATTGCTAAAGGTTCAGCAAGAAGTATAAACGGCTTTAATATCTATGAGGCTTTACAAAAATGTGATGATTTGCTTCTTCATTTCGGCGGACACCAGGCAGCGGCAGGTCTCGCAATGGAACTCGATAAAGTTGATGAATTCAGAACAAGACTTAACGAGGTGTTAAAATCATCAATTACAAGTGATGATCTTTCAGAGGAAATTTTAATTGATTCTAAAATCAGATTTTCAGAAATAACACCAAAGTTTTTAAGAATTCTGGATCAGTTCGCACCTTTTGGACCAGGAAATTTAAGACCAGTATTTTTAAGTGAGAAAGTGCAGATCGCTGGTTTCCCAAGAATAGTTGGAAACAATCATCTAGTTGTAAGTTTCAGACAATCTGGTACTGATAAAGTATTCGATTCGATTGGATTCAATATGGGTCAACATTTTGAACAATTAAAAAATAACAACTTTGAACTGGATATAGTTTTTTCATTAGATAAATCAATTCGAGATAGCAGAATTTATCCTCAATTAAAATTAAAAGATATAAAAGCAAGAAATTAAAGGAGATCTTTCAATGTCGGGGCATTCAAAGTGGGCAACTATCAGAAGAAAAAAAGGAGCGCTTGATGCAAAAAGAGGAAAACTTTTTACAAAATTAATTAAGGAATTAACTATTGCAGCCCGCGAAGGAGGCAGCGATCCATCCGGTAATCCGCGTCTTCGTCTTGCAATCGATAACGCTAAAGCAGCCAATATGCCTGCTGATAATATTGAACGCGCAATTAAAAAAGCAACCGGCGAACTTGAAGGAACAACTATCAGCGAACTAACTTATGAAGGTTATGGACCAGGAGGTATTGCATTGCTTGTTGAAGTTGCTACAGATAACAAAAACAGAACGGTTGCGGAAGTAAGACATATCTTCAGCAGAAACAATGGAAATATGGGAGAAACTGGCTCGGTTGCCTGGATGTTTGAAAAGAAAGGAATTATCACTTTACCTAAGCAGGGAAAATCAGAAGATGACATTCTGGAATTAGTCTTAAACGCTGGCGCAGAAGATATGAAAACCGAAGATGAATATTTTGAAATTCAAACTGATATTGAATCATTTGAACCGGTTCGTAAAACACTTGCTGATAAAAAACTTGCTATGGATAACGCATCACTTCAATGGATTGCAAAAAACACAATAAATATAAACGGAGAAAATGCTGAGAAGTTGATGAAACTGATTGAAGGACTTGAAGATTGCGATGATGTTCAAAATGTTTATTCAAATGCTGACTTTGATGAGGAGTTCTTAAAGCAGCAATCTTGATTTAATTAATTATCAAACAATAAAATGATAATCCTCGGTGTTGATCCCGGTACAAATATTACCGGTTACGGATTAATAGAATTTACTAATAATAAGTTCAGAAGAATCACTCACGGAGTAATTCGGCTTCACTCTTCCAAATCACTTACTCAAAAACTTGAAATTATCTATAATGAGCTTGACAGTTTACTTAAACTTTATAAGCCAGATGAGTTTGTTATTGAAACTGCATTCTATGGAAAAAATGTTCAATCAGTTTTAAAGATAGGTTATGCACGTGGAGTTTCTCTTCTTGCTGCAATCCACAACAGAATTCCGACTAACGAATATTCACCAAGAGAGGTAAAGAAAGCAGTTGTTGGTAAAGGTGCTGCATCCAAACAACAGGTAAATTATATGGTGATGACAATTTTGAACACAAAGAAGATTAAATTTAAACCGGATGAAAGCGATGCTCTTGCAATTGCGCTCTGTCACGCATTCAGATTGAAAGCACCTAATTTCAAAAAAAGTAAAAGCTGGAAAGAGTTTATAACCGCGAATCCAGACCGTATTATTGAATAATTAAAATATTTAAAGATTTAAAAATTGAATGAAATCAAAAACATTTGAGGATTTGAAGGTCTGGCAGGATTCAAGAGAATTTGTTAAATCAATTTATGAGTTGACATCTTCAAACAATTTTGCGAAGGACTACGGATTAAAAGACCAAATTCAAAGAGCTGCTGTTTCAATTATGAATAATATTGCCGAAGGCTTTGAACGAAATAATAACAAGGTGTTTGTTGTGTTCTTGAAATACTCCAAAGGTTCGGCCGGAGAAATTAGATCAATGCTTTATATTGCTTTAGATTTGAAATACATTTCGCAAAGTACTTTTGACGAATATTATTCAAATGTAATTAAGATTATTACTCAGATTTCAAATTTTATTAAGTATTTAAAAATTATTCTGGTAAGAAATAGTTTATTCAAGAATTAAGTTTACAATCTTTTAATATTTCAATCTTTAAATTTTTTAATCGATTATGATTGGGCACTTAACTGGAAAAATAATCACCATAAAACCAACACTGATATTACTTGATGTGAACGGTGTCGGTTATGAAATCAGAATTTCAATCAATACTTTCGAAAGAATTAGTGGAAAGGAAAGTATTTCCCTTTTTATTTATACTAATGTAAAAGAAGATTCAATCACTCTATTCGGCTTTTATTCAGAGGTAGAGAAAGATATGTTCGAGTTGTTGATAACAATAAATGGAGTTGGACCTAAATCTGCTTTGAGTTTACTTTCAGGAATTTCAACTGATGATTTGAAGCAGGCAATCGTAACGAACAATGTTGAAAGAATGATAGCTGTTCCCGGAATCGGAAGAAAAACTGCAGAGAGATTAATACTTGAGTTGAAGAACAAAGTAAGAGATATTAAAGACGAAGGAATTATTTCAACCAAACCAAGTTTACAGAAAGAAGCTGTTATAGCACTTACTACCCTTGGCTATAATCTAATATCATCAGAAAAAGTTGTCAATAAAATATTATCTGAATTACCTGATTGCAGTCTGGAAGAATTGATTAAAAGATCTCTGAAAGAATTGAATAGATAAATTTTTTAATTGCTTTAAACATTAAAGTTTTTACACAATTTAAATAGCTCCGGCATTTATACCGGAGAATATATATCACAAAATGGATCGGGCTTTAGCCCAAACAATTGATTACAATTAGACTAAAGTCCGTTTATTTTTTCATTTTTAATACCACACTCTAAAGAGTGTGGCTATTTATCAAACAACTGAACAAACTAAATCGGTAAACTCACCGAGCTTTGCTTCTATCTTATCGCCCCGATTAACTTTGCTTACTCCTGCCGGTGTTCCAGTAAATATCAAATCGCCTTTTTCAAGAATCATTACTGAAGAAATGTATTCAACAATTTCCGCAGGATTAAAGATCATACTTTTCAAAATATCACTTTGTTTCACAACTCCGTCTACTTTCAACTCAATTATTTCTTCGAGTGTCAATTGATAATCTTTCTTTAAAACAAAATCTGAAATAACTGCTGAAGTATCAAAGCATTTTGCAAGTGTCCACGGATTTCCTTTTTTCTTCAGTTCATTTTGAACATCACGCAGAGTCATATCAAGTCCCACTCCGTAACCGATAATTGCTTTCTCGGCTTGAGCATTGTTTGCTTTTTTTATTGTCTCCCCCATCAAAAGCACAAGCTCAACCTCGTGATGAAGTTCATTTCCATAATCAGGATGAACTATTTCTTCACCCGAATAAATAAGTGCTGATGCTGGTTTAAGAAATAATACAGGCTTGCCCGGAATCTCATTCCCTAATTCTTTTGCGTGCTCTGCATAGTTCCTTCCAACGCAAACTATTTTGCCAATTGTAAATTCTTCTTTTGAGTTTTTGATTTGAGTTGTTTTCACGTTTTCTGCTTCTTCTTTGTTGCTGCTGGGAAAAGAATGTTGTTCAATATCAACCTGTAGCCGGAAGATCCTTCAACAAACTCAGGATAAGGTTTTGTAAAGACTGAGATTTGTTGGCGGGTCACCATTCGGTGTACATTTATGTTTCTTGATACAACTTTTCATTGAAGTATAATAATTATTAAGAAGATCGCATTAGGAACAAAGAAGTTATTCTTTATTTCGAATTAATAAATCTTGAATAACGCTTTCGGATATTCTAAAATCTGCATCTTTTAATTTTTCAATAACAGGTTTAATCTTTAAAATGATGCCCTGCTCTTTTGCTTTATTCAGAATTCCAAGAGTACCTGTAAACTTTACTCCAAGACGCTTTGTTAATTTTCTTGCTTTTAAATCGTCAAGTAATAATAATACATCCTCTTTTTCAGATGCTAACGCAATTGCGCTCGCTTCTCCACCATCTACCAGAGATTCTATAAATCTTTGATACTTTTATCCTTCACCGTCTCTATAATTATCCAACCGGGTAACTCATTCCGAAATTCTTTGGCAACTTCTGGAGTTGTATAAATTTGCTTGTATACTGAATGAAGGATTTCAAACCCTTCTATCTTATCAAAGATTATTAAACAACTTGAATCTGATATTATACTAGGCATTTGAAATATCAGACTCTAAATCTTCAGCTGATGTGCTAAAAACAGAAACCCCATATTTACCAAGCAGCTCAATGAAAGTTCTTTTAGATAATCCAGCCAATTCTGCTGCCTGACCTGATGATAAAGTTCCATCCTCGTATAGTTTTGAAGCTATTATCATGGATAATTCATTATCATTTTTTTCTACTGAATCGGGTATTTTTAATTGAAGTGTTCTCATAATTCCAAATATATTTTTTATAAAGATATAAGAATTTAATTAAAAATATTCAAACTCTTCTTATTGTATTGTAATTGCCCAAATAATCTTACGTTTTCTGCTTCTTCTTCGTCGCTGCAGGAAACAGAATGTTGTTTAAAATTAATCTGTAGCCGGGAGAATTTTTATAAAGACTGAGATCAGTAGGAGGATCACCAACTGCGTGCTGGTAATCTTCCGGATCGTGACCACCATAAAATGTAAATGTTCCCCTTCCATAATTTCCGTGAATGTATTTAACCTGGTCAGTTCCTTTTCTTTCTGCAAGAATTGTAACTGAATTTTTTATTGTGCTTCTTCTGAACATTGATGTCTGCCCCATAAATCCCTTGATAATATTAACGTGGCATTGAGTTAACATTGTTGGAACTGGATCATACTTCGCAGAAAATTCAAACAAAGTGAAGTAGTCATTTTCAAAGTTTCCAACTTCTGCCGGCTGAATATCAATATTGCTATATTCATAAACATAAGGATTCGTTTCCAGCTTAAAGTTTGTAAATGCAAGTGTGTTATCAAAATTTAATTTTTCCTGGGCATCAGGATCTGCAGCATCACCATCATAAATCTGATCACAAATATCAACCCCAATTGCGGAAAGAGCAATATCATAAGAATCCGTTGCAGAACACATTGCAAAAAGAAAACCGCCTTTGCCGACATAGTTTTTTATATCAATAGCAACTGCTCTCATCATTTCAGAAACTTTTTTGTAGCCATTCTTTTTTGCATCCTGTTCATACAGTAATTGTTGATCAATATACCATTGCGCATTAGCAAAACTTGCATAAAATTTTCCGTACTGTCCGGTAAAATCTTCGTGGTGCAAATGAAGCCAATCATATTTATCAAGATCACCTTTTAATATTTCATCATTCCAGATTTTATCATACGGAATATCTGCGTATTCAAGTGCAAGTGTTACAGCATCATCCCACGGCTGGAAACCTGGTGGAACATAAACGGCAATCTTCGGAGCTTTTTCAAGTCTGACTACATCCATATTATTATCTTCACTCTGAACAAATGAATAAATTTCAGTTGTCTGTGAAAGTGAAATCGCTTCAAATGAAACTGCATTTAATCTGCATTCTGCTGCAAGCTCATCACTGTAATCAATAAGAAACGAACCGCCTTTATAATTAAGAAGCCAATCAGCTTTGTAGCCTTTTGTAAGTGCACGGTATGTTATGCCATACGCTTTAAGATGATCAGTCTGATCCAGATCCATATTGATGAGAATTTTGGATTGAGGGAAGGCTGTTAATGAAAACAGTATGCTGAAAATTAATGTGATGAGTATTTTTTTCTTCATATTGTCAAATCCATTGTTCAATTGCTCAATTGCTGTATTGTTAATAACAATTTAACAATGAAACAATAAAGCAATTTAAATTACGCTGACTTCTTCTCCGCTTTTATAAAAATTGGCTCTTCACCTTTTTCAACAACGTCACGGGTAATAACACACTTGCTGATTTCCTTATTATTAGGAAGCTCATACATAATATCAAGCATAAAATCTTCTACAATTGACCGAAGTGCTCTTGCACCGGTTTTTTTAATCATTGCTTTTTCGACAATTGCATCGAGTGCAAACTTATCAAACTCAAGTTCAACACCTTCCATCAGAAATAATTTTTTGTATTGTTTGAGAATAGCATTCTTTGGATCTGTTAAGATACATCTCATTGCAGTTTCATTCAGATGGTGAAGCGGTGCAACTATCGGGATTCTTCCGATAAGTTCAGGAATCAAACCAAACTTAAGCAAATCTTCCGGCTGAATAAATTTCAGGAGTTCTTCTTCATCATTTTTAGCTTTTACATCTCTTGCAAAACCCATTTTATTTTTATTGATCCTTGCAGCAATAATTTTATCAATGCCGTCAAATGCACCACCGAGAATGAAAAGAATATTTTTTGTATTCACATTAATAAGACTTTGCTCAGGATGTTTCCTGCCTCCTTTTGGTGGAACTCCGGCAATCGTTCCTTCAAGTATTTTAAGAAGAGCTTGCTGAACGCCTTCTCCGGAAACATCTCTTGTTATCGACGTACTTTCACTTTTTCTTGCAATCTTATCAACTTCATCTATATAAACGATTCCTTTCTGTGCTCTGTCGAGATTATAATCAGCAGCCTGCAGCAGATGAACAAGAACTGTTTCAACATCATCTCCAACATATCCGGCTTCAGTCAAAGTTGTTGCATCCGCAATTGCAAATGGAACATCAAGAATTTTTGCCAGGGTTTGCGCAAGCAGCGTTTTACCAACTCCGGTTGAACCAATAAGCATTATATTACTTTTTTCTATTTCAACATCTTCCAATTCAAAAAATGTTGAACGCATGCTAATTCTTTTATAATGATTATAAACCGCAACCGAAAGAACTTTCTTTGCTCTCTCCTGACCTATTGCATATTCATCAAGCTGCTTTTTTATTGATTCCGGCGTTTGAGAAATTTTTTCTTTTTTCGCTGGGTTCTGGTACGTTGCTAAATTATTCTTTAGTATATCAACACTGCTTGCAATGCAGAAATCGCAAATGTAAACATCTGGTCCGGCAATCATTCCTCCGACTTCATGACCTTCTCTTCCACAAAAAGAGCATCTGACAATTTTCTGTCCCTGTTTTTTATTCATTTAAGTTCCGGGTTTATTTTGTAAAGTTAAAATCTGTGTCCTGGCATCCTCAGTATAAATTGATTTCGGATAATCAGCTAAAAGCTTTTGATAAAATTCTTCTGCCTTACTTAAATTTTTGATACCATATTGATTGATTTTCCCTAGCAAATATACGGCTTTGTCAGCATAGATATTTTTTTCACCTTCAGATGAAACTGCTTCAAGAACAACCACAGCCTCAGTATAATTATCAACTGCAATCAGCATTTCAGCGTATTTGATTGATGAAATCGTATGAAGAACAAATGCTTGTTTGTTGTCAGCCAGCTTTTTATAAAGCTCTGAAGCTTCCGAAAACTTCTTTTGCTCAGCTAAAAATTCAGCCTGAGAATAAGTTACAAGGTTAGACGAATCATTCATCTGAGGGTTCAGTAATAGTAATAGTTCAAGAGCATCATTAGCTGAATTGTCCTTCAGATTTGTTACTACCTTCGATAAATTCTTTTTTGCTTCATCAAAATCACCCCGAAAAAAATTCACTTTTGCTAATTTGTATGTAGCCTTGTTTTTTTGTTCATCGCTTGCATTCATCAAGTTGAATAGTTGATTATAATCATTTCCGGCTTCATCAAGTTTACCTTCAATGACAGCAATATTTCCAAGCTCAAGATATGCGTCTGCAGAACTTTTTGACAGTGGCGCTTCTTTGACTATAGTTTCAAGTAGTTTTCTCGCTTCATCGTATTGATTTAAAAGATAAAATTTTATTACGGCACTTCTTAGAATACTTTCATAAGCAGGTTCAGAATGCCGGTATAAATTAATTATTACATTAAAAGCCTCTAAAACTTCTTTGGTTTGGGTTGATTCAAATTTCTTAAACGGGAAAAATTTTTTCCATGTGGGAATAGTCTTTTCATAATTCTGGAATAATGAAGCTTCCAGCGAACGTGCGTATCCGAGTGATGCCTGAGAATTTATCGGTGAATCAGGATACTCGCTGGTTATTTTTTTAAATATATCGGCTGCTAATTTGTACTCTTTTTCTGAAAACATCTGTCTCGCAAAATTATATAATTCCGTTCCCTTGCTTGATTGAGCTTCATCTATGTAAAGATAAATTTCATAAGCTTTTTGATAATCTTTTTTTTCCGAATATAATCTCGCAAGGATAAATGAATAACTAAGATTATTTTTATCTGAACAATCCTCTATCGCTTTAATCATTTCATCAAGTGCGCCGGGACGATTTATTGTTTCAAAGATTTTAGCTTCAACAACCTGCCGTTGTGCGGGCTGAGTTGCAAGAATCAGACAGTATTCTTTTGCAGCTTTATCGAACTGCATGGTGAGTGAATAAAGATGTGCAAGATCAAATGAATAAATCAGTTTATCTTCTGAAGCTTTCTTACCCTTTTCGTACAAATCGATTGCAATCTCAAATGCTCTTCTTTCCAAAACATAATTTCCGATCACTCTGTAAAAAATAGGATTGACTTTCCCGGATTTAAATGGCTCATTCCAAACTTCGACCGCTTTTTCTTCGTTGCCCATCAAATAATAAGTTGAGCCAAGCATTCCGTAAGTTTCAATATCGTCAGGACTTTGTTTAATTCTTTCATCAAGAATATTTACCAGGGCAGCGTAATTTTTTAACTGTATGTAAACCCTGTAAAGAGCATTTATATATTGCGGATTTACCTGGTCCATTTGATACAATTCTTCATAAATCTTCGCTGCAGAATTGTAATCTCCAATCTGCTCATAGCTCTGCGCTAAAGAAAGTTTTTGTTCAACTCTTTGCTGAGCTTGAAGTGAAATGATGAATAATATCACAATTATTATTGTAATTTTCATTTTCATACCGATGCAAAATAAGAATTTATTAACCGCTTTCAAGGTCAATTTATAGTTAATAACCGATACATTATAACAATCAGGCGGACAAAAAATCCATTGAAAATATTCCTCAGAATTAAGCTGGTTTTAAGTATTTTTGACCTCAATGAAAAAGGTTTTTATACTTGGTTCAACCGGTTCTATCGGAATAAATTGCCTTAATGTAATAAGTAATCTGAAAGATGAATTTAAAGTAACCGGACTTACAGTAAACTCAAATACTGATTTATTGCTTGAACAGATTAAATTGTTTAAGCCTGAAGTAGTTGCTGTAAAAGATGAACAATGTGCAAAAAATATATCGGGAAAAATTCCAAAGAACTGCAATTTGCTTGTCGGCGAGGATGGATTAGTTAAAGCTGCTGTTGAGGCAGAGTATGATATTTTTATGGGAGCGATGGTAGGATTTGCCGGTTTAGCTCCAACTATTGAAGCTGTTAAAAGAGGAAAACGAATTGCACTTGCAAATAAGGAAACACTTGTTGTTGCTGGCGAAATCGTAACTGACTTATGCAGAGCGAATGGTTCCGAAATAATTCCGGTTGATTCTGAACACAGTGCAATCTACCAGTGTCTTGTTGGTGAAAATTTAAATAAAGTTGAAAAATTAATTCTCACTGCTTCAGGCGGACCTTTTCGCGAAAAAGACAAATCATTTTTTGAATCCGCAACTGTTGATGAAGCACTCAACCATCCAAACTGGAAAATGGGAAACAAGATAACTATCGATTCAGCAACAATGATGAACAAAGGTCTGGAAGTTATTGAGGCACATTGGTTGTTTGGATTACCGGCAGATAAAATTGAAATAGTAATTCATCCTCAGTCAATTATTCATTCGATGGTTCAGTTTGTGGATGGTTCCATGAAAGCACAAATGGGTCTGCCTGATATGAAATTGCCAATTCAATATGCATTAACTTTTCCGGAAAGAATGAAGAATCAATTTGAAAGAACAAATTTGTCTTCTATCAGTTCATTGACTTTTTATGAGCCTGATTTTTGTAAATTTGAATGTCTGAAACTTGCTTTCGATGCATTGAAATCTGGCGGAACTGCCGCTTGTATTTTGAATGCTGCAAACGAAGTGGCGGTAGGTAAATTTTTACATAAAGAAATTAAGTTCTCACATATTTCCTTGTTAATAAAAAAAGCTTTGGATAAAATTGAAAACAAATTATCGCCCGATTTAAAAACAATATTTGAGTGTGACAGAGTCACCAGAGAATTTGTAATGAAGCTAACTTAAAATGGAGAAACTCTTTTAATGGATTATATAATTTATTTTGCGATTACAATTGGAATACTTGTGTTTATCCACGAGCTTGGACATTTCCTTGCTGCGAAATCTTGCGGGATGCGTGCCGATGTTTTCGCGATTGGATTTGGTAAAAGACTTTTTGGATACAATAAAAAAACTGGATTCACATTCGGAGATCTGCCAAAAGATTTTGATGGTGAAGGAAATACAGATTACAGATTATCACTACTTCCACTTGGCGGATATGTTAAAATTGCAGGAATGGTTGATGAAAGTTTTGACACAGAATTTGCAAACAAAGAACCTCAGCCATACGAATTCCGATCAAAAAATTTCTGGCAGAAGACTTTTGTAATAAGCGCCGGAGTTTTGATGAACTTACTTCTCGCTGTTATTATTTTCTGGGGAGCGAATTTTTTCAAAGGGAAACCTGTTACACTAACAACCACTGTCGGTTATGTTCGAACAGACAGTGCTGCAGATTCGATTGGATTTATGAAAGGTGATATTATACAATCTATAAATGGCGTAAAGGTTGAAAACTGGGATGAAATCAGAAATGAAATTTATATAAACACAATCGGTGAAGATCTTACCGTAAAAGTTTTACGGAACGGCGTGGAAGAAAATATATTCGTTCCCCGCAAAATGATTCCGGATATTGAAAAGCAGGGAGAGATGATTGTGCCTGAAGGATTCAAACCTTACGTTGCTGACGTAATGAAAGATTCACCTGCTGAAAAAGCTGGTCTGCTTTCCGGTGATATTATTTATTCTGTAAACGACAAAGTTTTGGGAGGTTCATCAGAGTTCATTGAAATTGTTTCAAAGAATGCTGGTGTTGAACTACAAACAAAAGTTGTTAGAACAAATGACACTTTAACTCTCGCTGTAACTCCCGGTAGTGATGGAAAAATCGGAATTGCAATCAACGATATTTTTGAAGGAAAGTCGGAGTATAAAACATTTGGATTTTTTGAATCGTTTTATGTTGCTGGTGTTGATCTCGTTAATCTAACAAAAGTTACATTCAGTGTTGCAGGTAAAGTTATCGGCGGACAGGTTGAATTCGGAAAAGCTTTTGGCGGACCAGTACGTATTGCGCAGCTTGCAGCAAAATCTGCTGATGTCGGTTTTGAAAGTTTTCTTTTCTTTCTTGCAGTTCTAAGTCTCAGTCTTGCAATTATTAATATTCTTCCTTTTCCTGTTCTTGATGGCGGACATTTAGTGATGATTATTATCGAAACAATTACAAGAAGAGAAATTCCCGTTAAAGTAAAAATTGCAATTAACAACACCGGTTTTGTTCTTCTGTTACTTCTTATGGCATTTATAGTTTATAATGATATACTTTCGTTGTAAATAAAAGGATTTGTAGTAAAACAGAAAACAGGTTAAACCCTTCCATCACTTTATTTAACCTGTTATAAAAATTTATCTGCCGCTCACCGGTTAACTCAATAATTTTGATTTATAAAACTGACAAGCCCCGTGAAGTAAACGGGGCTTACTTGTCCTGTCCGCGCATTTTCGGGAAGGATTTATCTTGACAAACAATAAGATTATATTTGATGAGAAGTGAGAAAAAAATAAACGCAGGTTTACAGGAAAGTTTAAAAGGGCAGCACCCTTCAAAAGAAATGAGATTAAGTCGCAAACAAATTTATTGGGTCAGTCAGATTTTCGGCTGGTACTTTTTTGTAGGGATAAACCTGTTCATCATCTCTTCATTCGAAGAAATAAGCTGGCAGAGAATTTTAGTCTGGATATTTCTAGGTTTGTTAGGAATTTTCTTCACACATCTTCTTCGCAGAGTAATCAGAAAAAATAATTGGCTTTCACTTCCACTGAAAAATACTATCCCAAGAGTTCTGATCGCAAGTATAATTACCGGAATTATTATTTATTCTCTCGTTTTTACTGCAAGTTATTTCGTTGGTACGTTCAAACAAGATGAATATAATGTTGCAAGAGCAATTGCAGGAATTACAAACACCAGCATACTTATTCTTCTATGGAGCCTGATTTACTTTATTGTTCACTACATGGAGAATTACAAAAAGAAAGAGATTGAATCTCTGATATGGGAAGCTGCCGTGAAAGATTACGAATTGAAAACATTGAAGTCACAGTTGAATCCGCATTTTATGTTCAATGCGATGAACAGCATTCGTGCATTGATAGAAGAAGACCCTGAATCAGCAAAAGTCGCAATAACAAAATTATCAAACATTCTTCGCTATTCTTTGCAGATGGAAAGAATGGAAAAGGTTCCGCTTGAAGACGAAATTGAAACGGTAAAAAATTATCTTGATCTTGAAAGAATTAGATTTGAGGACAGACTTAAATACAAACTTGATATTGATCGCGATACCCACAAAGTTGAAATACCACCTATGATGGTTCAAACACTTATTGAGAATGGTATAAAGCATGGAATTGCAAAACGAACTGAGGGCGGTGAAGTTCAGTTAAAAACAAAAATGATTACAACATCTGATGGTCCAAAATTAAAAATTGAAATCCGGAACAGCGGTCACTTCAGTGAAGAGCAATTAAAAAGTTCAAATGGATTTGGAGTCAGCAACACGAAACACAGACTCAATCTTCTCTTCGGCGATGATGCTCATTTTTCAATTTTTAATGAAAACGGAGACAAGGTTCTCGCAGAAATAGAAATTCCGATCACAAGTCAAAATAATTAATAGGGAAATTTAATGAAAGCTTTAATAATTGATGACGAAAGATTAGCACGCACAGAATTAAAAAGACTTCTTACACCTTTCAAAGATTTACAAATTGTCGGTGAAGCAGTAAATGCAGAAGATGCGCTCGAAAAAATTAACGAGCTGAAACCAGATTTGATTTTTCTGGATATTCAGATGCCCGGTAAAACCGGATTTGAATTGTTAGAAGAATTAGACAGCGTTCCGGTAGTTGTTTTCACAACTGCGTATGATGAATATGCATTAAAAGCATTTGAATACAATGCACTCGATTATCTGTTGAAGCCAATTGAACCAAAACGACTTGAAGAAACAGTAAACAAGTTGATTGAAAAGACCAGAAAGAAAGTTGCTGTTGAAACTGATAAAGAAATCCTTACAGAAAGTGACCAGGTTTTTGTTAAAGATGGTGATCGCTGCTGGTTTGTGAAATTGGAAAAAATAAGATTACTTGAATCAGAGGGAAATTATGTTCGGCTTTTCTTTGAAGACAACAAACCACTAATTCTTCGCACACTAAATTATCTCGATGAAAGACTTGACACTAAAGTGTTCTTCCGCGCAAACAGGAAACACATTATCAATCTAAAATGGGTTGATTCAATCGAACCGTGGCTGAACGGCGGATTACTTGTTAAACTGAAAGACGGTCACAAAGTTGAAGTCTCACGAAGGCAGGCAGTTAAGTTTAAAGATATGCTAAGTCTTTAATGATTTGTCATTCCGGACTTGATCCGGAATCTATAGTTGAATAATAAATATCGAACTTCGAATATCGAATTCTGAAGTATAAAGTTCTTTGAATGAAGATTAACGATTTTTGATTTAAGAAATGTCTCTATATTCTCCCCCTTTGGGGGAGACACAGAGGGGGCCGTGACTACTCTAATTAAACAACTCCCACGCTAAACCGAATTTAATATTTCTTTCCGGCATTGGATAATAAGGAGTGATGTAGTATTCATTGCCGAACAAATTCTCCCACTGAAAATAGAAGATCGCAACTTTTTTTATCTCACCTGCTAAATTAAAATCGAGTTTGTTTGTTGGTTCAACACTCCCAACACTACCCCAATAATCGAATGCTAAATCAGTTTTCCCCTTATAGTAAAATTTAAGTCCTGCTTTTAAATCAAGATTGGTATTAAAGAATAAATCGTTGATATAAAGTCCTCCAACAAATTGCCACTCGGGTAGATTAACGGTTCTCATTTCATCAATTTCGAAATAGTAAGATGTGTTTGTTTCCAATAACAGGATCCAAAATTTATAATTAAGTATTAAACCTAAACCTTTAACCGTTTGTATATAAAACCTCCAAGGAGGAATAATTTCAAGATGGCTTTCATAAAAGTGTTCATTATAAAAATATTTCGCATCAAATAGCAATTGCGAATTTTTATAACGAGTGCCTATTTCAAAAGCGGGAACATTTTCTTCTTCGGAGCGACTTTCTCTTAATGAGTAGCCAACATACAACGATTGATCATATTCAGGTAAAAATATTATATCAGCACCAATACCATTTAATCTAATTTCTTGTTTGTCCCAGTAATCAACTTCGTCCCAATAGTTTTGCTTATAGTATATGGATGTTTGAATATAATTATTAAAAAATGCTGCAGTCAGAACACCACCAAAGCTGAATCGTTTGAAAGTATCACTATTTAAATAATTATCTTCTACCCAATATAACTCACTATTTGTACTCTCATAATCACCCAACACCTGCAAAGTAAAAATGCTTAATGTCTGTAAATAATTAATCACCGTGCCAAAAGATTTGTTTGTATAATCTCGTCCAAAATTCAAACTATCTCTTATATTACGATATTCATCAAGTCCATATCGGTAATAAACTGTTAAATCCAACTGAGAATTATCAAACGGTTTTGCAAGCGTTCTTAACCCAACATTATGCTGCATTATATCAAGTTTCTGATTTGGATAAACAACCGGTGCGAAAATCGGATCATAAAGATCAGCGTTCGGATCATCAGAGCTTCTTGAAAGACTGTCATAATCAACTCCGCCGTTCAGACCTTGCTCTTTATCAACATAATAATAATATGCCTGGAGATTTACTGAGTTCGATAAAAAATATTTCAGCTTTGTGTTAAACTGCCAGAGACTTAAATCAGTATTCGCGTAAGTTTCATCTTTTGATCTGTTCGTCAATTGAAATGAGTAATTCCATCTTTTCGCAATCATAGCAGAAAATTTTCCATCAATCATTGCCTCGCCATCAGGGCCCTGATAATACTTGATTCTTGCATAAGGTACCGGAGGGATAAAGTCCCGTGTAATGAAATTAACTGTTACCGGATTGTTGTATGGTCCATACAAAAAGCCGCGCGGAGAAGGAACAATTTCAATCGAATCAATATTTTCACTTTGTATGAGGTTAAGGTCAAGCGAGTTTGTGTAACGGTTATTCCAGAAAACTCCGTCCTGCAAATAGCTTATTCCACTATTTCCCACACCGTAAATAAAAGTTTCATTTGGATAGCCGATAAATCCAAAGTCCTTAATAAAATTCAAATTGAAAGATCTCAACAAATCACCTGCGTACCGGTAGTTTTCAAACAAAAAGGTTCTTTTACTGATAATCGTACTCACATCAGTCAACGGGATTCCCTGAATTGGTATAAGTGTATCAACAATAGCGTTTATTGTAATAGTCGAATCAGAATGTGCTGTTGAATCAACAATTCCAACAAAATTTGTATCAGAACTGGCTGAATTTTTAAGATTTAATAAGGAATCAACATCCTGAGGAAAGATAAAAGTTGTGAAAAGTACGAATGATGAAAGTAGTTTTAACATTAATTGTACTTTGAGAAAAATTCTTGAGTTAACATAGACAAGATAGAGAATAAAAAAAAGAGCGAAAAATCTTAACTGTAATATACTGAAGCCTCAGTGAAGCCAATTCTCATCCTGAGCCGTATTTACAGGGGTTTACTGGTAATTAATTTTAAAAAATAATTTTGTTTCAAATAAATATTAATTATTTTTCGCAGGTAATAATCAATAACATTTAATCGGAGGGATCAACATGGCTAAATCAATGACGAAGAGTCAAATCATTGCTCATCTTGCTGCCAAGACAAAAACCACAAAAAAAGTTTCAGCTCAGTTTTTAGATGAACTGGTAAAACTTTCATACAAGGAAGCAAAAAAAGAATTTGTATTACCAGGTCTTGGTAAACTCAAAGTTGCACAAAGAAACCAGAGAATGGGAAGAAATCCTGCCACCGGCGAATCGATTGTTATTCCGGCAAGAAAAGTTTTGAAATTCAGAGTATCAAAAGCAGCTAAGGATGCAATCCTGAAATAAGCCGGCATTTTTATTTTGTTTTTAGCGAAGGATAAGTAATTGTTCTTCGCTTTTTTATTTTATAGAAATTCTATGAACAATATTAGATAGAGAATTGATTTTTTGCGCTGAGTAGTTCAGAGATGTTTTGACCAGACACACACTCGCAGAACACAGACCTGATGATACGCACTTTCAGAAAAAAAGAATTGAAAAGAAGCTGATTGAGGCAACAAAAAGACTTCCAGCAGAAACAAAACTTATTTTACTTTCAGCGCCGACAGCTGTTGATGAACATCTAAAATAATTTTTCATTTAGATAAGGATTGTTATGATGTTTGAGGAATTTTTCATTTCATATCATTAACTTTGTTCAGCCAATCATAAATTATTGTTCAACTTAACTCCGGTTCAAATGAAAAATATTTTTTATCTCCCATTATTGCTTTTAATCATTTTCGGTTGCTCACAAAATCACACTAACAAGATCACAGATATAATCCAGCCAATCAATCTTGAAGAAGGAATTGAAAAGGAAGTTGTTATCAGCGATTTGTTTTATGCACCGAGTTACAATTTGACTTTCTCTCCAAATGAAAATCTGATTATCGTTCACGATACAGTAAATAACATTTTAAAGTTAAAAGCAAAAGAGGGTTTTACAGGGCTGGATCTTTTACAGTTCTCTTGTGATAACCAGCAATATTACATTCCATTCAAGCTTGAACCAAGAAAAAAATATCTTTTCTCTTATAAACCAAAAGGAAAACCAAAGCAGGTAAACTTATTTGGTCAATTCAATAGCTGGGACAGATCAAGTCTTCCTATGAGCGATGACGATAAAAACGGAATATTTGAGATAAGTATTCCACTCGATCCGGGCAGATATGAATACAAATTTTTTGTTGACAGAAAAGAATTGATTGATCCGCAAAATCCGGTTAAGGTTCCGAATGGTCTGGGAGATTATAATTCGGTTATCATTATTAGTTCGGATAATAAAGCCAGACTTTATCTTCATACTTTAAATTATGAAACCGACGACCAGTTAAAAGAGTACAATTACTATTATGAAAATCATTCATCTGGCAGCATCAATGAATCAAATATTGTTGCTTTACTTGATAATCAGATTATTAATCCAACATTGATTAAGGTCGATGGCAATAAAATAACTTTAATGTTCCATGACGATATAATCGAAGGAGAAAGATTAATAAGAATCGCAGTAAAGCAAAACGGAAAGTTTTCAAATATTCAATCAACGAGAATAATTGACGGTCAACCTATTAATAAAAAATCACCACAAAGCTGGTATGATGCAATAATATATTCACTTATGATTGATCGTTTCAGCAACGGTGATCCGACAAATGATAATCCCATAAAACACGATTCTCTTTTTTCTCCTGCAAATTATAACGGCGGCGATTTTCAGGGAATCATAAACAAAATAAACGAAGGTTACTTTAATCTGCTCGGAATTAACACTTTCTGGATTTCTCCGATAGTTGATAACACAAACAAAGCTTACCGTGAATATCCTCCACCACACAGATATTATACGGGCTATCATGGTTACTGGCCAATTTCATTGCAGGGAGTTGAAGAACATTTTGGAAGTTTAAATCTGGCAGAAGAGCTGATTAATAAATCACATAAAAATAAAATAAAAGTGCTGCTTGATTTTGTGGCTCATCATGTTCACGAAGAGAACCCGCTATGGAAAGAGCATCGTGATTGGTTCGGAGATCTTGAACTTCCAGACGGAAGAAAAAATCTGCGCCTCTGGGATGAATATCGTTTGACTACCTGGTTTGAACCATATATGCCCTCATTCGATTATACAAAATCGAAAGAAGCATTGGAAACAATGACAGATAATGCAATCTGGTGGCTGCAAGAAACTAACGCTGATGGATTCAGGCACGATGCAGTCAAGCATGTTCCGAATGAGTTTTGGCGTCTGCTCACAAAAAAGTTAAAAGAAAAAATCGAAGTGCCTGATCAGACTCAGGTTTTTCAAATCGGCGAAACTTTCGGGGGATTTGATCTCATTAGTTCATACGTAAACAACGGGCAATTGAATTCTCAATTCAATTTTAATTTGTACGATACAGCAATTCCGGTTTTTCTCAACCCGGAAATTTCATTTGAACTGCTCGACAACCAGATGCAGAAAACTTTTCAGGTATATGGCGTAAATCATTTGATGGGAAATCTTGTAAGCAGTCATGACAAAATTCGTTATATGGCGTATGCTGATGGAGATCTTGAAATAAATGACGGCAGAGCAAGTGAGTTTGCGTGGACAAATCCGCCAAAGGTTGACCATCCTTCAAGTTATGATAAACTCAAATTACATCTTGCATACATTTTAACAATTCCCGGAGTTCCTGTAATTTATTATGGTGATGAAATCGGAATGACCGGAGCTTCTGATCCTGATAACAGAAGGATGATGAGATTCGATAATGATCTGAATGAATATGAAAAGCAGACTTTCAAAGATGTGAGTAAAATAATTCACTCCAGAAGTGATCATTCATCATTACGTTACGGAGATTTCCTCACTCTTCAGGCGGATAAAAACATTTATGCTTATTTACGATCAGACTTGAACGAAAGGATACTTGTCATCCTGAACAAGAGCGAAAAGGAACAGCAAGTCAACCTTACTCTTCCGGATATTTATAACATAAAGACTGCAAACGATGTTATATCTGCTGATTCTTTTCAGGTTAAAGATGGTAGTATTTCCTTCGCTGTAAAAGGTATTGGGTACAGAATATTAAAATTAGAATAATGAAAAAATATATTGCATTGCTGAGAGGAATTAATGTAAGCGGACAAAAGCTAATCAAAATGTCCGAGTTGAGAACATTGTTTGAAAAAGCCGGTTTGCAGAATGTTCAAACTTACATACAAAGCGGAAATATAATTTTTTCAAGCAAAGAAAAATTATCCGGAAAAATTAGCCAGAATATTTCCTCGGCAATAAAAAAGAAATTCGGCTTTGACGTTCACGCAATTGTTTTGACTCCGGGAGAGCTTGATAAAGTGATTTTAAGCAATCCATTCATAAAAACGCAAAAGGAATCTGACAAACTTTATATCATTTTTCTTTCGTCAATTCCTTCAAAAGATAATGTTAACAGAATTATTGCTGCCGAATATTTTCCGGAAGAATATATCGTTGATGGGAAATGTATTTATCTTTTCGTGCCAAATGGCTATGGCAAAGCAAAACTAAATAATAATTTTTTCGAGAATAAACTTAAAGTTTTCGGAACTACAAGAAATTTAAAAACACTCAATGCATTAATTGAGTTAACTAAATTGCACTAAATCATTTAAGACGTTTTGTTAAGTTAACATTTGAAAATTAAATCATTATTTGATTTTAAAAGGAATAAAAGTGAAAAAAGTAATTTTGGGGATAATTGCTATCATACTTGTTGTAACCTGCAGCGAAAAAAAAGAACAGAGACTGAAAAGTGATCTCGAAATAAAAATGAATTCAATTGCCGAAGGATATGTTAAGCTGGTCCTCGAAGTTGGGAAATACGATCCGAACTTTGTTGATGCATATTACGGACCGAAAGAATGGAAACCCAAAGAGGGAAACATTCCATTTGATTCAACTGCAAATTTAAAATTAATCTCCTCTGCCGATTCTCTTTTAAATGAACTTGAACTGTTAAGTGAATACAATGCAACAGAACTTGAAACTCTCAGATATAGATATTTATACAAACAACTTTTTGCAGTAAAAACAAAAATTATTGTTTTAAATGGTTCCTTACTTCCGTTCAACCTTGAGTCAAGAGCTTTTTATGATGTTTCACCTCTTGAAACAGATGAAAAAATTTTTCAGAACATATTGGATGAACTTGACAAGATCCTGCCGGGTAAAGGTGATGTTATCGAAAGGTATTTAAACCTCAGGCACAAATTTGAAATACCAAAAAACAAAATTGCTGATGTGTTTGATGCGGCAATTAAAGAATGTAAAAGCAGAACAAGTAAGTTCATCAATCTGCCTGCTGGCGAAAAATTTAAAGTCGAATATGTAACCCAAAAACCATGGGGCGCATATAACTGGTACAAGGGAAACCTATTTAGTGTAATTCAAGTTGCAGTCGATTTTCCTGTTTACATTGATCGAGCCGTAGGACTTGCTGCGCACGAAGGATACCCAGGACATCATGTTTACAATATTCTTATGGAAAAAAATCTGGTGAAAGATAAAGGCTGGATGGAATACACTGTATATCCGCTTTACTCTCCTCAGTCTTTAATAGCCGAAGGATTAGCTGTCTATGGCGAGGAATTGCTTTTTCCGGGCAATGAGCGGAGAAGATTTGAAAAAGAGGTTTTGTTCCCAATTGCAGAGCTTGATACTGCTGATGCCGATGTGTATTTCAAAGCCCTTGAGCTGCAGGATAAACTTGATGGTTCATCAATTCTTGCTGCAAAAAATTATCTAAACGGTGATTGGACAAAAGAAGAAACTCTTGCCTGGATACAAAAGTTTCAGTTAATGACAAAAGAGAGAGCAGAGAAATATCTATCATTCATTGAAACATACAGAAGTTACGTTGTTACCTACCACACAGGTAATGTAATAATTAACAATTATATTGAAAGAAATGGTGGAACGAAGGATAACCTCGCACGGAAATGGGAACTTTTTAATGAGCTGAATTCAACTCCTCAAACACCATCAGGATTGATTGATTAACTTAGATCCTTTTTAATTTCTTCTTCCAGTAAAAGAAATGTCTTTTTATCAAGAGATACTTCATTAAATATTTGGCTGAGAATACTTTTATCAATCTTTATATAATCTTCTTCCCTGGGAGTAACTACAATTCCTCCAATATCAATTGCTGCCGGACTAATTAATATTTTTTCAGGATCATTTTTATAAAAACATTCTGGTCTGTGTTTGTTTCTCAAAAAAATTATCAGGTACCATCCAAAATCAATATGGTAAAAGCTTAAAATATTCATCATTGGCTCAGGATTAACACCGACAAGTTTTTGATAGTTTTTATAAATTAAGTGAAATGCTTTTTCAATTTCGAGTTTATCCATTGATTCAATAAAAATTATTTTTCTCAAACCATCATCAATAAAAGAAGTAGTAACAGATTCATCGTCCTGAACTATCCTGCCAAAATCATTTTTTAACTGCTGAATATCATTTTCAATAGGGATAAAATTTTTTGTTCCTGCCTGAAAATGAAGATGATCCGGTGCTGAAGCACCACAAGCAGGTCCATTATAAACTAAACAATAACAGGGAAACAAACTGCTAATTTCAAGAAACGAATTGATTGAATTAAATATTCTCTGAGGCTGGTGTTGAATTGAACTGATTGTAAAATGTTCTGGAAAAACAGGATACGGATTACACAAAAGAATGAAATCATCCGGCAGTAAAATTCCTTTTTGTTCATCAGGAAGATTTTCTAGACAAAGGAAGCACTTCCTTCTTTTTATTGTAGTGTCATCCACTTTCGCTGATGTTGATTTTATTCTTTCAGAGTTAAATTGAACTATCATCTTGAAACTGTCGAACCAAAAAGATTTTGTCTTTACTTTATCACGCATCTCATAATTATTCTTCATCAGCAGCCAATTACTCAACTGAGATTTAAACAAATATTCTGCTGCGGAAGAATAATCATGTTTATCGATTAAGAATTTAATCTGAGGATCTTCTAAAATTTTCTTTTCAATTAATCTCATCAGTGTGCTTTCCTGTTTATCGCCTGGCGAAGCTGAATTTCTTTTGTTCGGAGCGAATCTTTATAAAAATTATTTGCATTCATTTTCTCTATTGTTAAAGATGCATCTGTGTTTCCTTCCCATCTTCTGCAGAGATAAATAGGCTCATAAATTCTTCCAATTTTGTATTGACGGGAAACAGCCAAACCAACAGCATAATCTTCACCATAACTTACATTGGGAAATTTTATTTCTTTTATAATGGGAGTATAAAAAGCTCTCGGTGCGCCAAGACCGTTAATCCTGAGTGCATTGTTATGTCCGTTTTCATCCGTCCACTCACGATGATCAATCAGTCCGGGAGGTATTTCATTCAATTTGAAATCAGTGAGTTTATAACTACCGATGACCATCGCACAGTTTTCATCATAAAATTTATTAACGATTTTCTGCAGAGAATTTTCGCTTGAATATAGATCATCGCTATCAAGCTGCACAGCAAATTTTCCACATTCGGAGTGAAAGATCGCTTCATTCCAGCAGCCTCCGATTCCTAAATCAGTCCGTTCCGGAATAATATGAATAACGCGGTCGTCTTTTACAGTAATGCTTTTTATCTTTTCAGTTGTTCCGTCTTCTGAATAATTATCGACAACAATGACATTGAAATTAAAATTTGCTTTTTGATTTAAGACAGACTTTATTGCATCAGAAATTGTATTTACTCTATTCCTGACCGGGATTACTACTGATGCTTCATAAAGGAAAGAGCTGCTAAAATTAACTGGTTTTTTATTCCGGAAAGGAATAAATGAATTAATTTCTTCTAAATGATGAGTGAAAACTTTTTCCATTTCAATCTGCACTTCTCTGTTTCGTGGATCAACATAGTCGAACAGTTTATTTACTTCATCTTCATCGGAACTTAAAATAACAGAATAAAGTGGTTCGGGGATTCTGGTAACTTTAGCATATCTGGAAAGTGTAAGTCTTAAATCATACAACCCGGAATAACGTAACACTGTTTGTTGAACATACAAATTTTGCAGAAATCTTTTTGCAATACCTGTGTTGATTAAACAACAATAACCAAAATCAAAATCGTCTCTTACACTTCCCTGCTGATAATCAATTAATTGATGAAGAAAGAATTTATCTTTTTGCTTTTCATAATAATCTGAATAAATCCAACCTGAGTCCGATTGCTCTGCTTTGGAAATAAATTTTGCGATTGTGTCTTCTGTAATCTCAATCCGTCTGTTTCCATTAAGAAATAATAAATAAGTTGTTGATGCAGTTTCTATTATTTGGCGGATTATTTGATTTCCAAAAGGGTAATCAGTCTGGACTGAAGTATAATTGTTGCTATCAATTTTATTTTTATCAATAACTATAATTTTTTCAATGCTTGCTAAACTTTTTAAGCTATTAACTATTTGTTGTGATAAATCATAGTTGAACGAAAAGATTAGTGCTGTTATTTTTTGGTACGAGTTCATCGTTCGCTAAATATTTTCAGTTTCTTGTTCATAAATTTTCATAACTCTACCTGTTATTAAATCAATATCAAATTTTTCGACGACTCTTTTCCGGGCATTTTCACCAAACCTGATTCGTGTTTCAGCGGAATCAATTAACAATTTCAATTTAGTTTTAAGATCTTCAGCATTTTTATTTTCAAACAAATAAGATGTTACACCGTCAACAGCTATATCAAGCACACCCTCAGCATTTGAACATACTGAAGGTTTTTTCATTGCCATTGCTTCGACAAGTGCAATTCCAAACGCTTCTGAGTGAGATGGAAATGCAAATATATCCATTGCAGAAAATACTTCCGGTGTATCGCTGCGATAACCTGTAAATATCACATTGTTCAAACCAAATTCTCCTGCAAGTTGTTTTATCTTGTAAGCATACTCTGATTCACCTCTGCTGGCTTCTCCGACAATTAAAAACCTGAGATTGGAATATTCTCTGTTTAATTCTTTACAGGCAAGAAGAAATTCTTCGTGACCTTTACCTGGAGTAAATCTGGCAAGCATGCCAATGACAATTTCCTTTTCACCAATATTAAATTCATTTCTAACTTTGGAAGCATCCACTTTTTCGGGATTGAATCTATTAATATCTATACCATTAGAGATTACAATAACAGATTCGGGTTTCACCGGAGTTGTGTCTTGAACATTTTTTTTAATTGCTGTGCTGATAGCAAAAATCTTTTTTACTCTTTGATATAGATGCCTGTGTAAGAAATCTTTTTTAATTATAAACGAACCAACCTGCTTGGTAAGAAACAGAGGAATTTTCCTGTTGGCAAGTTCCAGTGCAGGAACAATCTGCCACAAGTCCTTTGATGCTTGTGTGTGAACTAAAGAATAATTATTCTGTTTTATCAGGAGTGCAAGTCTGATTGTGGTAAGCGGATGAAAATAACCGCTGGCTTTTACCGGATGAAGTATAATACCAAAATTATTAGCTTCAATATGAATTCTTGAATCTGCTGAACATATAAGTTCAACTTTGATATTTCTTTTTAAAAGCTGCTGGATTGAAGTGAGTGTAAACATTTCAAGTCCACCCCAACTTTTTGATAGGCAGGAATAAAGTATCTTCATTACAACTAATCAGTAAATTTTTTTCAACTCTGAATTTTTAAAATAATGCAGCAGAATTTCATCAAAGTTATAACCCATTTCCGCCATAACAGCAGCACCGATCTGGCACATTCCAACTCCATGTCCCCAACCAGCACCATATAAAACAAATTTTTCCGGTATATCTTTTCCAATTTTATTTACAATAAAAGCTGAACTGTATAAATGAGTTTTTGAAAGCAGCCTTCTTATCTCTAATTCTTTTCCAACAGTTAATGTTTTGTTTGTTCCAATAATTTTTAATTTAACAATTCTGGCTGAGTCACCGCGTTCTACAGGAATCAAATCAATAATATTCCCAAAATTAATTCCACTTTTCAGATTAATTAGTTCAGTAATTTCATTTTGAGTGTATTCAACTTTCCACCTGTAAAAATCTTTTGTCTCCCGGTCGTAATCCACAAGAATGTGAGAAAGAATTTTTTTATCAGAAGTATTGCAAAACACTATCGGTTTTTCTTTTATCCATTTTTCTGAATTGGATTCATCCGAAAAATCAAGGTTAAAATTTTCCGGTTCAAATTTGTAATCTACAATTGAAGTCAAATAAGGATGTCTTATCGGTTCCCAAACGTTTTCAAATGATTCAGTAATTCCACCGCAGCACTTTGAATATCTTGTATCACACACACTGCCACCGCTCAAAAGTACAATTCCTCGTGTTTGATCAATTGCGATGAAAGATGAATCTGAAATTATTTTCGTAACTCCCTGGAAACGCTGACAATGATCATCAGCACATACATCAAACAGATTGTGGTCCTCCCGATCATACCACTTTATCAATTCATCTTTTAATTCAAGAGAAGTTTCATGTATTTCTTTATCATCTTTTAACTTTTCTGATCTTTCAATTTGAGCGAGCACCCAGCTTCTTGCAATAACTGCCTGAGCTTTTAACAGCTCAACAGAACTTTTTGCGCTCATTTCTGAAGAAATCACACTCGTTAAATATCTTTCAATCGGAATATGATTTATTGCTACAATTTCATCTCCGGATTTGACAAGAATCAGCGAATAAATAAATCTTTGTTTCTCTTTTCGCTCCCAGTGAAATTTGCTTCCAATAATTACATCACGAAGAAGAAATGACTCGGATATCGGATCTGTTGGGATAAACTCTATCTGATTGAAACCTTCTATTTCATGTTTACTGCTTTTACAAAAGATTCTGTCATTCTTTAATTCAGCAGTATATACACCGCTGAAATTATCTCTGGAGCCAACTACCTGAAAATCACCGTACAATTCAAATCTTATTTTTTTATCGGTAAGAATACCAACGCTTATAAAAGGTTCTTCTTTGTATTGCATACTGCATTTAAGATGCTGATCTGAGTTAAACTTTATAATCTTTGAACAAAATATACTGAATAGTTTCGTCTGTTGAAGTGAACTTTTTGGACTATGTACTGCTTTATAATTATTTTGTCAATGCATATTGAATTAAATTCATCTTTAAGAATGAAAAGTATCATAAAAGAAAATGTTTCTATAATCGGATTTCCGATGGATCTTGGTGCAGATCGTCGCGGTGTAGATATGGGTCCTTCTGCTTTAAGAATTGCAGGGCTACAAGGCAAACTTGAAACATTAGGATACAAAGTTAATGATCTCGGTGATATAAAAATTGAAATAATGGAAAAACAAAAAATTAAAAATCCAAAATTGAAATATCTTGATGAGATTATTAAAACCTCAAGATTGCTGGCTGAAAAAGTAGAAAAAGTTTTAGAGAAGGGAGAATTCCCGCTCTGTCTCGGAGGAGATCATTCAATGGCACTTGGCACAATTTCAGGCATTGCCTCTTATTGTAAAAACAGAAAATTAAAACTTGGTGTTATCTGGATTGATGCTCACAGCGATTTAAATACAGATGAGACTAGTCCGTCTGGAAATATTCACGGAATGCCTCTTGCTGCTTTGCTGGGATTAGGTTCTGATGAACTTGTCAACTTCTTCGGGTTTTCACCGAAACTTCATCCGGAAAATTGTTCACTGATTGGAATCAGAAGTATTGATGAAGCAGAAAAAATCAATATCAAAAAACTTAATGTTCCGATTTATACAATGAATGATATAGACAAGCTGGGGATACACCGAATAATAGCTAAAGTGCTAAAACAATTCCGGGAAAAAGTAGATCATATTCATATTAGCTTTGATCTGGATAGTGTTGATCCTTCTGTTGCACCCGGAGTTGGGACTCCTGTTTCCGGTGGATTAAGTTATCGTGAAGCCCATCTGCTAATGGAAACAATCGCTGAATGTGGCTGCATGTCATCTTTAGAAATTGCTGAAGTTAATCCCATACTGGATCATAAAAATCAAAGCGCCGCTTTTACTTCAGAACTTGTAGCTTCCAGCATGGGACAGAGAATACTTTAATGCGACTGACTGAATTCATACTTACTATAATTTTATTCATTGTAATCTCTGCCTTACTTTCTTTTTGGGGAATTCTGTCTTTAACGATAAGTGATTTGCTTTCATATTCTTTGATAGCAGCAGGTATTTTAACTGTTTATGATCAATCGATCAAACAAAACGGTTTCCCCGTATTTATCGGCTCCGTCATTTTTCTTTTAGGAACTTACTTCTTAATCTCAGAAAATTTTTCTCTGAACCTTGGTGATGGAATTATCATACCTTTAGTCTTGGTTTTTGCTGGTGCAGGATTGTTAATGTTTTACATAGTAACTTCGATAAAAAAATATTTTCTGATAATTTCACTGGTTTGCTTATTATCGGGTATAATTTATCTTCTAATGAACAGCCGCTGGAATATTAAATCATTTCTGCACTCTGTGTTGCCGGTACTAAACTATCTCTGGCCAGCAATTATCATTCTGGCATTTCTGATTTTTCTTTTCCGGAAAAAATGACAGGATATTGAGTTGAAGTTATCCTGTAAGGCAGGTTTTAAAATTTATTTCTTGACGAATATTATTTAATAAAGAATATCACACCAATCAGTATCAAAGTAATGGCGAAAAAAATAAAACCCAGTAACCTGTTTTTCTTAATACTTTGTTTTATTGATTCAAATTCGTGTACTAAATAGGAATTAAAGTAGTCCTTTATAATCTTCTCAACCATCTCTTTATCTGGCGGATGTTTTGTAACAACGGATTCAGCAAAACCTCTTGTTTGCTGGAATATATTTTCGGTTTCACTTTTTTCCCTGAAGTTACTACTGATTTTAAATGAATCATCCTTTGCTAACGTTGGCTCAATTCCGCTAAATTGATTTGTCGATTCGGCTGCAACAGCAACACGCTCTTCAACTTCAACTTTTTCACCAACTTCAACTACTTCTCCGAATTCTGCTTTGGCTTCTATTTCAATATTTTCCTCAAGTGGTATAGCAACAGTTTCTAAAGCTTTTTTAACTTCTAATTTAGCTTTGATTTCGTCTCTTATATTGTAGAGTTTTAAAGCTGTTTTATCTTTCAGATCGCTGGCTGGAGTTAAAATTTCTAGAACAGATGGAAGAAGAGCCGTGATGTGCTGATATTCAGCAAGTTCTTTCCAGGGAAAATCATCATTAGTTAATTTAAGCGATTGCAAAGTTTCTCTGTCTTTTTCCTGCAGACAACTTAAAACCTCAAGCTTAATGAGCTCAACTATTTTTTTTCTTTCCATAAAACTACTTTACCTCTGAATGTTTCTGCATCAGATTTCCAATCGCAACCTGCAGCTTGGATTTAACTGTTACTGTTGGAATATTCAACTTTGCAGCTATCTCTCCCTGGTCCATCCCGCCATAGTAACTTAATTCGAGAACATATTTTTGTGCTTCGGTTAGACTATTTAATGCTTTCTCCATTCTGCTTTTATTACTCAAAACTTCTTCCAGTTCAATTGGATGAATTTCGGGAGATAGTTTCGGAAGAATGAATTCTTTTTCATAATCTTCTGAATACTCTGGCAGATTTTTTCCTAATTTTCTGTTCAATGCATCAACTGCTTTATTTCGTGCAATCGTTACCAGCCATGTATATATATTATTAGTAGTAAAATCGAATTGGTCAATATGTCTCCAGATAATCACAAATACATCCGAAAGGATTTCTTCAGCAGTTTCTCTATCGGTTACAATTTTTTTAATTAATGAGTATAGTAATGGGGCATATCTATCGTACAATTGCTCTAAAGCTTTTGAATCATAGCCTGCAACTTTGAACATAATTTCAGCATCTGTTAAGGTATTTCTTTCACTCAATTTCCATTCTCCTTATTCAGTTTTTTTGTATGAAAATCTAAATCAAATAGCCAAAAAAATGTAGCAATTTAAGTACCACATAATTTTCAAGCTTTAAATAGCTGTAATGCAGAAAAGACAGTAAAAATATCGACTAACGACCGATGGGTTGTTAAAATAACTGACAGAAAACTTTGAAAAATTTCTGTTTAAAGTTGAAACAATACTGAGACTGTAACTTGTACCTTGACTGGTTTTCCCCGTTGTTTACCTGGAGTAAACTTAGTTTTAAAAATAGCATCAAGTGCAGCTTCATCACATCCACCACCAATTCCTTTTACAACTTCAGCACTAATCACATTTCCATTTTCATCGATGAATGCTTTGACAAATACTTTTCCCTGAATCCCGGCTCGTTTTGCGATTTCAGGATACTGAATTAATTTTTGAATCCCCTGAAGACCACCAATCGGTTGAGGCATTTCTTCCACAGCAACAAAGTAGGTTGGCTCTTCATTTTCTTCAATTACCTCTTCAGGCAATGGAGCTGAAATTTCTTCTTTTTCTTTTACATCCAGTGTTGAAGAAATCTGTGTTGTTACAATCTGCTTTTCATCAATTGAATCAGGTACCTTTGGTGGTGCTTTGGGCAGTAAATTTTTGTTTTTGTTATTCAGTTCAGGTTCAGTTTTAGTTTCGGCTTTTGTTTCAACCTTATTTTCATTTTCGATTGTCTGAACATCAGAAGCAGATACCGAGCTTTCTGGTTCCTGGACATTATTATAGAAGAATTCCTCAACCGGTGCAGAAATAATATTTTCATCTACTTTTTTCTCAGTCAATGTTTTCTGCGTATCTGATTGATTAAATATGAAAAGGTAACCGAACAAACTCAATGAAACTACAAACAGGATTATTGAAACTATAACATATTTCTTAAGCCTTAAAGATGATGTATCTCTTTTTTCTATTTCATCATCAAATTCGACTTCAGAAACCTCAGGTAACTTTTCATTTTCTTGTGCTGCTTTGGTGATTTCAATTTTTACTGAATCTTCCCTGCTCACAGGAACTTTTGGTTTAACTTCTTCATACCCTGTAACTGATTTGTGCTGCGGCATTTGTTTAGATACAGCTAAAGATCCCCAGTCGATTTTATTCTTATTCAGAATTTCTTCCAGATGATCATTGTCGCTATGCTTTTCTCCTGAGTTAAAAATGTATTTGTTTGTCTGATTATTTGCAGCAATTGGAGTAACGATTTGACTGAGTTTATTTATCATTCTTTCTTTTGCAACTGCTGATGGCTGCTCTGTGATTTTTAATATTGATGGCAAAAGTGCAGATAGATTTTGAAATTCCGCCTGAATTTTCCAGGGAAAGTTTTCATCAGTCTCTTTTAGTAATTGCAAATTATTTCTGTCAGCAGCATCAAGCGAGCCAAGAACTTCAAGTGTTATTAACTCTATACTTTTTTTATTTTCCATTTATATTTTTCCCCCGAATGGTAATGTTATGATCATTTTTATCAGGATTGTCAATAATATTTTTTTATTGTTTATTGTTACCACTAATTCAACTTTTAACATTCATATTAATGCTCAAATTTTGAAAAATTCAAGCAATTTGAGTACCATTGGAAATCTCTCACAATCCATTGAAAAGCAACATGAAAATTTGGATGTCGTAATTTTATTACTTATTTGCTGAAAAATTGACCGCAGGAAGAGGAAGATATATACTTTGTGTCGCCACCTCAACCACTATTGGCTATTCAGGAAGAGTTGTCCCTTCAACAATATTTTATCTCACAAAACACAATTAATTATTCACCGTAATAAACGCTGGTCTAACATTATTACCTTTCTAATTTAAGCTTACAATCGATTTTATTATTTTTACTGATAAGTTAATTGATAAAGGATAAAATGACTTCAAATGAAATAAGAAATCAGTTTCTTAATTTTTTTAAAGATAAAGATCACAAAATAGTTCACTCTTCACCCGTAGTTCCATTTGATGATCCAACTTTGCTATTTACAAACGCAGGTATGAATCAATTCAAAGATGTATTTCTCGGAAAAGGAAAACGAGATTATACACGAGCTGTTGATACTCAAAAATGCATTCGTGTTAGCGGTAAACACAATGATCTCGAGGAAGTAGGTCACGATACATATCACCACACATTTTTTGAAATGCTCGGCAACTGGTCTTTTGGTGATTACTACAAAGCTGAAGCAATTGAATGGGCATGGGAACTGCTTACTAAAATATGGAAGCTTCCGAAAGAAAGATTATGGGCAACAGTTTATAAAGATGACGATGAGGCTTTCAATTTATGGAAAACAAAAACGGATATAAATCCAAAACACATTTTAAAGTTTGGGGAGAAAGATAACTTCTGGGAAATGGGTGATACAGGTCCCTGTGGTCCATGCTCGGAAATTCATATAAATGTTGGCGATGACTTTGAAAACCCGGAATATGTAAATGCAGGTACTCCCGAGTGCATTGAAATCTGGAATCTTGTTTTTATTCAATATAACCGTGATGAAAATGCAAAACTTCACGAGCTTCCGGCTAAACATGTCGATACTGGGATGGGGTTCGAAAGAATTTGTGCGGTTCTTCAAAAGACAAATTCTAATTACGACACTGATATTTTCTATCCTATAATTGAAGAAATAATTAAGCTGAGTAAAATTAAAATTGAAAAAGATCTTTATGCTGAAGCGAAAGAGAAATCAGAAGAAATTAAAATTGCAACCAGAGTAATCGCTGATCATATTCGCTCATTAACTTTTGCAATTGCTGATGGAGCTGTTCCGGGAAATGAAGGGCGTGGTTATGTTTTAAGAAGAATTTTGCGCAGAGCAGCCAGATATGGAAGAAAAATTAATTTAAATGAACCATTTCTATATCAAATTGTTGATGTATTAGTTCAAACGATGGGAGATGTATTCCCCGAAATAAAAGAGAAAAAAGACTACGTTAAAAAAGTAATTAAAGGTGAAGAAGAAAGTTTCAATGCAACACTGGATAGAGGCATTGAGTTATTCGAAGAAATAATTGAAAAGCTGAATAAGAAAAAAGAAAAACAAATTCCCGGCGAAGATGTTTTCAGGCTTTATGATACGTTTGGTTTTCCGGTTGACCTGACTAACATAATGGCAGTTGAAAAAGGATTTTCAATTGATGAAGTTAAATTCAATGAATTGATGAATCAGCAGAAGGACAGAGCACGGGAAGCAACAAAAGAAAAATTCGCTTCCGTAAATGTTGCGTTGAATGATACAAAAGGATTTCAGTTCTCCAGCAATCAGCCGACTGAATTTACCGGCTACGATGAACTCGAATCCCATTCAAAGATCACTGGATTAAGACGAGATGGTAATACTGAATTAATTATTCTCGATAAGTCTCCTTTTTATGTGGAAGCCGGCGGACAGGTTGATGATAAAGGTTTATTAATTACTAAGGAAAATAAATTTAGTGTCATTGATTTGCTGAAAGTTGAAAATAAAATTGTTCACGTGATTGAAAATGATCCCGGGAAAATCCTTCAACCGGAAATTGAGTTGACTGCTGAAGTAGATTCCAAACATCGCTGGGATGTCATGCGAAATCATTCTGTTACTCATTTTCTACATGCTTCTCTGAGAAAAATACTTGGTAATCATGTTCAGCAGGCTGGTTCGTACGTTGGACCGGATCATCTTCGGTTTGATTTTACTCACTTCACCAAACCAAGTCCGGAGGAATTACGGGATATTGAAATTTTAGTGAATGAACAATTACGACGAAACCTTCCTATGATTCATCATAGAAATATTCCATTTGATGAAGCAAAGAAAATGGGGGCGTTGATGTTTTTTGGTGACAAGTACGGTGACAAAGTTAATGTTGTTCAGTTCGGTGATTTTTCTATGGAATTCTGCGGCGGCACTCACGTAAAAAATTCATCTGAAATTGGTTTGTTCAAGATAACAAGTGAAGCATCTGTTGCCAGCGGTGTGAGAAGAATTGAAGCAGTTACCGGAGCCGGAGTTGAAAAATATATTCAATCACAGCTTGAACATATGAAGCAGTTCAGCCACCGGATTGATGAACTTCTCGATACTAAAAAGAAAATGGAAAAAGAAATATCAGATCTCAGGCTGAAAGAAAAACTTGGTCAGCTCGATCATATTCTTTCTTTAAATTCTTCAGAAAAAGGAATAAAAATATTTAAAGGGAAAGTTATAGCGGATAACATGGATGAACTTAAATCTTTCGGTGATGAATTACGAAATCAGATGGGAAGCGGGGTTGGTGTTCTTATTTCCCAAATCGAAGATAAGGTTGGAATTGTTGCTGTTGTCAGCGATGATTTGATTAAAGAAAAAAAACTAAGTGCCGGAAAAATTGTTGGTGAACTTGCAAAACTTGTTGGCGGTGGTGGTGGTGGTCGTCCTCATCTTGCAACTGCGGGAGGGAAAGACATCTCTGGTATTCCGGCTGCAATAAGCAAGGTTGAGAAAATTTTAAGTGTCTTTATTCAATAATTAAAAATTCAAATGTCAATAGTCAAAAAAATATTTTGAATTTTGAGTTTTAATTTTTTGACTTTGGAAAATGTCTAAAACAAGAATAAAATACATCTGCTCAAACTGCGGTTACGAGTCACTTCGCTGGTTAGGTAAGTGCCCGGAATGTGAAAGCTGGAATTCTTTTATTGAAGAAATAATAGAAACCTCCAAACGAAAGCCGGTCATCTCAAAATCAAAATACGAGATAAATACAATTGATTCTATTTCAGCAAATGAAGAAGACAGAATTAAAACGGGAATAACTGAATTCGATCGTGTACTTGGTGGAGGTTTGATGCCGGGTTCTGTGATTCTTCTGGGAGGAGATCCGGGAATTGGAAAATCAACACTTGCAATGCAGGCAACTGCTAACATCAATAGAAAAGTTCTTTATGCAACCGGAGAAGAATCGGAGAAACAAATAAAACTGAGAGCCAGCAGATTGAAAATAAAATCTTCTGAATTTTTTGTTCATGCAGAAACAAACCTTTCAGATATAATCGGTGCGATCAACCAATTATCTCCTTCTGTGGTTGTGATTGATTCAATTCAAACGATGTACAGAAGTGAGCTGGATAATTCACCCGGAACGATTACACAAATCAGAGAATGTACTGCTCTACTTATGGAAGAAGCCAAGAAGAAACATTACTGTGTAATCATTATCGGGCACGTAACAAAAGAAGGAATGATAGCCGGGCCAAAATTACTTGAGCACATAGTTGATACAGTCATTCAGTTTGAAGGTGAATCAAACCATTCATTCCGGATTCTGCGCGCACAAAAAAATCGTTTCGGTAGTACAAATGAAATTGGTGTATTCGAAATGCATGAAGATGGACTGCGTGAAGTCAATAACCCGAGTGAATTATTTTTAAGTGAAAGAGAAAAACAAACTCCCGGTTCTGTTGTTACATCAAGTATAGAAGGAACTCGTCCAATTCTTCTAGAAGTTCAGGCACTTGTAACACCATCCAATTACGGTTATCCGCAAAGAGTTTCAAATGGATTTGATCAAAGAAGGCTTTCAATTTTACTTGCAGTACTAGAGAAAAGAGCGAACGTTCGTGTTTCGGCAGCAAATGTTTTTGTGAACATAGCAGGAGGAATTCGAATAACAGAACCGGCGGCAGATCTTGCAGTTTGTTCTGCAATTGCTTCAAGTCTTCTTGATAAAATCATTGGCAATCAAACGATTATCATCGGTGAAGTCGGGCTCGGCGGTGAAATAAGAAGTGTTGGTCATATTGAAAAACGAATTCAGGAAGCAAAGAAATTAGGATTCAAATCCGCACTTATTCCCTATCGAAATACTAAAGAATTAAAGTCCTCAGAAGGAATAACGATTAATTCATACGAATATTTAGACCAGGTTATAAAGGAGATTTTGACAAATTGAAGTGATTTTAAGCTTTTCTAACTCAAAATTTATTAATAATACCTATTGAGAGTTTAGCAAGTCTTTTTATATTTTTATGTGTGGCTTTTGCCATAATGTTATTTAACTATCAATTGAGGTTCTAGTGAGTAAAAAACTTTTTGTGGGAAGTCTCCCATGGGCAGTCAACGACGAAAGTTTAAAACAAGCTTTCGCTCCATACGGTAAAGTTGTTTCTGCCACAGTTGTAACAGATCGCCGGTCCGGACGTTCGAAAGGATTTGGTTTCGTGGAAATGGAAAATGATTCCGAAGCCAAAGCAGCTATCGACGCATTAAATGGTTCTGAGCTTAGCGGCAGGAACATTGTTGTGAACGAAGCAAAACCAAAGGAAAAAGAATAGGAATAAAACCTTTACGGCTTAATTTGTTTATTGAAGCGCTCATCTTTCGGGCGCTTTTTTATTTTAAAATTGAATGACTATTCACTCAGTCAAAACGCAAACGTATTCAGACTAACCACAAAATTATTGTTTCCCCTGTAATTTAATCCTGCCTGCCAGCAGGCAGGTTCCAGGCAAACATTAAATTTTAAAATGCGAATGTATTAATACTTATTACAAAATTATTACTTCCTCTGTAATTCAGTTTCCACGCAAACTCAAGCTGAAAAGGAATTATTCCCTGCCCCAGTCCAAAACCAATTTCATAAAATGGCTTGTTGAATGTTTTTATTTCAACCGGAAGAAGTGCCGCAGACTCATCTCCAATTTCCGTAATTGTCGAGTTAAAGAAAACATTAAGAGTTATTTCCCAATCCTTAAATCCCGGAACCTTCAGCAGCTTGAATATTTCATCGCGGAAGTTGTATTCAAGATTCATTGTCGCGACTCTTTCGCCAAATATTTCATTCACTTTCAAAGTCCTGAACGTAAATGATTTTGAAAGCAGGTTAATATTACCCGGTAAAGCGTACATATCCTGGTACGGCAAAGCACTAACATTATACATTCCGAAAAGATCCAGATTAATGAATGAAGAACGAAAAGTTGGTATGTAGTTGTTTATGTAAAACCTGTAAGTTGTAAAATTCAGATCGCTGCTTAACCAGTCCTTATTTGAATGAGTCACATCGCCTTCAAAAGTTGTGTAGTAATCTCCTGAGAAAGCTCTCCTCCGGAAATAACCGTCTTCAATGTAATCTCTAAAGTCAAGTTTGAATCCGGCAGTAAGTGCGTTTATTGTAGCTTCATAAATATTAGGATTAATCGGATACTCTCTGTCTTTTTTAAAGAATGAAAAATCTGTATTGTTCTGTGCGCTTTTATCTTTTCTATTCAAAAATCCTGCACTCAAAGCAAGCACGGGAAAAACTTCACTTTCAACTTTGAAATCAAATCCTGCAGAGTAGTAATAATTTCGGAATTCTTCTTTATTCAGTAACGCTAATAGTGAAGCCGTCAGATCAGCATATTCATCAGAAGAACCGAAAAGAATTTTGATTGTATTGTATGCATTAAGATTAAGTGAAGTTGTCCTGTAATCACCAAGCAGGTATTCAAATGAAAAATCTGTTTTGAATCTTTTATCAGAAAATCCGTACGCAAAATCAATATCTGAGTTCAGCCGTTGATCAAAATAATCTTCAAAATAAAATCCGAGTCTTGGAGTAAAACCTTCTACCCTGTTGAACCTCCAAAAATTGAGTGTTCCATTTATTGAAAAGTTTTCCGAAAAGTATGTTCGCGTACTTACCCACGAAAACTGATCCCAGAATGAAAAAGGCAGCTTCTGAAGACTATCAATTCTTTCATAAGCTGTTGTTTCTTCATTTGTATTGGGAATTGTTTGGGTGGTCGTCCAATAAAGCGAATCTTTTTTATCAGCATCAGGAAGAACTGTAACTATAGCTTTGTTAAAAATATCATCACTCAGCTCAGGATTAATTTTGTAATCGTAGAGAATTGTATTCAGCTCAAAACCAAAATCAACCAGCCCGAGAACATTTCCTTTTGCAAAAAGTCTGTAATCGACCGGCATATAAATATCATCGTAACTTGTAAATTGCTGGAAGATACTAATTGTATCAAAAATTCCACCGATGTTTGCTGAACGATTCAACTCAAGCTCAACCTGTATGAGTTCATAAGTGCTGTCGTTAATAAAAATACTTCCCTGAAATCCCGGATCGTCAGGGCTTTCAGTTTTAAAATTCAGCTTATAAACTTTTCTTTCATTCTTCATAACCATCCCGTCGATGTAATAGTAATAATATTCGAGTGCATCATCAGCAATTGGTCCGGGCAGTCTGCCTCCGAAAAATCTTATATCATCTTCATAAAAATTTTGAATCAACCTGCCTCCGGTCAGAGTATTAATTGTTGGAGGGAAGTTTGCACTTTGTTTTCTGGCGATAATAATTTCTTTATAATGATCTGGCTTTTTGAAAAAACCTTTGCTTTGATTTTCAAGTATTCCGGTGATTTTCAACTTCTCTGAATCTGATTCAGTATCGACACCAGCCGAAACTGATCTTCCTCTTGCACTGATTTCATCTGTTGTTCTGATCAGTCCTTTAGTATATGCTTCAAACTCATAGGTGTTCAGTTTTGAATTTCTCTCCTTCTTCTTTTCAATAGCTTTTCTGATAATTTGAAGCGCCGGATTCTCCCCGGGAAGAATTACAATTTCCGGTAAAATTATTTTCATTTTTTTCAGAGAGAAGTTCACATCATATTTATTTTTATTCAGATTAACTTCTATCGTATCAGAATAATAACCAATATATGAAGCGACTAAAAAATAATTCCCTTCTGCGAGTTTTATTTCGTAATCACCAGATAGATTTGCTGCTGTGCCTGAAGTAGTATTCAGAACCCGGATATTGGAATATGGCAGGGCTTCATTTGTCAGCGAATCAGTTATTTTTCCTGATATTGTGAAAGGTTGAGCAATAATTTCAGTGGCGATTAGAAACAGGATAACGTTAATGTAAAATAAATTCATAAAGAAAAGATTGTTATGGTATTTCAAAGGTAACAAAAAGCTGTTTTAGTATTAAGAAAAATTTTTGTGTTATAATTGTTTGGTTAATCTGTTTATCTTTTCAAAGAAAAAAAATTAATTGAATATGAATTACAGAATTTTAATCCCGGTACTCTTCATTCTTGCTTCTATAACATTGTTCTCACAAGAACAAACATCAACCGAAACCGACCCGGTAAACATAACCGCACAAGGTGTTATAAATAAATATATCTACGCTATAGGCGGAATAGATAAATTTAAGAGCGTAATGGACAGAACAACGGAAATGACCGGAACAGCAATGAACCAGCCCATTAGCATAATAGTAAAACAAAAATATCCCGATAAACTTTTCCAGGAACTTAAAGCCGGTGAAGTAACGCAGTTGCTTTACTATAGTAATGGAAAAGGAACGATGGTAATCGGTACAGAAAAAACAGAAATTGATAAAAAAGAACTTGAACGGCTGATGATGGATGCAACAATGCAGTTACTGCTTAATCCGGACAGTTTTGGAGTTAAAACAGAATTTTTAGGAATTGAGTGTGTTGACAGCGTAGATTGTTATGCAATCAAATTGACATTACCGTCAGGAATTCGCTGGTTTCAATATTACAGCATGGAAACTGATTTAAAGTTTAAAGAGACGAAAGAAATCCAAACCAAGCAGGGATTGTTCGAACAGGAAACTTACTTCTCAGATTATCGCGACGTCGATGGTTTGAAGTTTCCTTTTGCCATTAAACAACATATCGGTTTGCAGGAAATTGAACTGACTGTTACAAGCATTGAAATTAATACGGGATTGGATGATAGTGTTTTTGAAATGAAATAAACAAAGCCCCACCCAACCCTCCCCGAAGGGGAGGGCTTTTTGATTATTTAATTAATTCTTTTATAAATAGTGAAAACCAAAAAATACTCGGCGATTGTTTTTGATCTTGGAATGGTTCTTATACCTTTCGATTACAATATCGCTGTAAAAAAATTTAATCAAATTGAAAATCATCTTGGTGACAGATTTATTGAATATTATAATTCTAATTATCATCTTCACAGGAATTTTGAAAAAGGTCTGATGACTGAATCTGAATTTCTAAATGAAATGCTGACCATTGTTGACCATAAAATTGATACAGAAACTTTCTGTAAAATATATTCTGAAATTTTCTCAACAAATGAAAGTGTTGTTTCTCTATTACCTGTACTTAAAAAGAATTACAAATTATTTCTACTTTCTAATACAAACTCAATCCACCGAAAATTCGGATGGCAGCAATGTGAGTTCATCAAATATTTTGATAAACTTATCCTCTCTTATGAAGTAAAATCATTAAAACCTGAAGAGGAAATCTATCGTGCTGTTGAAACTGCATCTGGTTTCCCATCTTCAGAGCATTTTTATATTGATGATATTCAGGAATATGTTGATGCAGCAATAAAACTTGGCTGGGATGCAGTTCAGTTTGTTGATTATGATAAGTTATTAAACGATCTTAAGACCAAAAACATATTATAGTTTTTGGTTGATTGGTTTGTAGTTTTAGTTAATCAGTTTTTGGCTCTGGATATGTGATTTATAGTTATAGTCTAAATTCCATAATTCCAGAACCAATTAACCAAAACAAGAAACCGAAAAACTAAATCCAATAACTTAAATCCAATAACTAAAAAATGTGCCTAATAGTTTTCGCAAATAAAGTTCGTCCTGATTACAAACTGATCTTCGCAGCAAACAGAGATGAGTTTTATAACCGACCAAGTGAGCAGGCAAAATTCTGGTCAGACCATCCCGATCTGCTGGCTGGAAAAGATTTGCAGGCAGGCGGAACGTGGATGGGAATTACTAAGCAAGGAAGATTTGCTGCAATCACAAATTACAGAGACTTGAAAAATCATAGAGATGATGCTCCATCTCGTGGAAATCTCACACTGGATTTTTTAATGAATGATATTTCGCCAAATGATTATTATTCAAATCTTAAGTCAAGATTAAAAAACTTCAACGGATTTAATTTGCTTTTGGGTACTGTGGACGAACTTTACTATTTCTCAAATGAAATTGATGGGTTGCAAAAAATTGAGCCCGGAATTCACGGATTGAGTAATGCATTGCTCGACACGTCTTGGCCAAAAGTTGAAAAAAGTAAACAACAACTTCAGAATTTGATGAATCAGAAAGAAATACATCCGTGGGAAGTGATTGATATTCTGAAAAACTCAACGATTGCAAAAGATGAAGAGTTACCAGATACTGGAGTTGGGCTGGAACTGGAAAGAATGCTTTCTTCTGTTTTTATCAAATCAGAAAAATATGGAACCAGATGTTCTTCTGTCATTATGGTTGATAACAATAATAATATTAATTTTGTGGAGAAATTTTTCTTTGATGGGATCGGTAACTTTTCAAACAGAGAATTCAAGTTCACTATAAATAACTAAGAAAAGAAAATGGAACAGAAAGTAATTCACGAAAAAGAAAATAAAAGATTTATTATTTATACCGACGGCGGAGAAGCTTATGTTGAGTATAGACTTGATAATAATGAAATGGATTTATATCATACCTTTACAAATCCTGCGCTTAGAGGTAAAGGATTAGCGGCTCTTGTAGCTAGAGCCGCTTTGGAATTTGCTAAAGAAAATAATTTGAAGGTTATTCCAACCTGTCCTTATATTCAAACATTTATCAGTTAGGAATGTTGAATTTAAAAATTTGGTTGAGGAATAATTATTTCAACTTCGCACTGAGAACAATTTTTGGTCCGGTGAGAGCTTTTGAAACAGGACAACCGACTTTTGTTTGTTCTGCGTGTTTTACAAAAGTTGCCGCATCAATACCATCTACATCACCAAGTGTGTCTAATTCAATTTTCGTGATTGTAAACCCGCTGTCAAGTTTTTCAAGATGAACTTTTGCATCGGTTTTGATTGAGTTTACTTTGAATCCCTCTTTAGACAATGAATTAGCTAAAGCCATCGAATAACAGCCGGCATGAGCAGCACCAAGTATCTCCTCAGGATTTGTTGTTGTTCCCGATTCAAACCTTGAACCTGCATCAAATGGTGTGTTATTTAATAATTTGGTTTCAGTACTGATTGAACCTTTTCCACCTTTTAAATCGCCTTTCCATTCGGCATTTGCTTTTCTAATTGGCATTTGTCTATCTCCATTTATTATTATTGATTATTCACTTTTTGTGAAACTTGTTTCCATTAAAGGCTTCCATTTACCTTCTTGATCAAGAAAATATGTGTTGAATCCGAACTGATCAACGTCTTCCTCAGTTGGGATGTAAAGTTCTATTTTGTATTGAAAACTTTTTTCATCAGTTGATGGGTTAGCTGATATACTGTCAACTCCGGTAAAAACTATTGATTCTATATCAGGGTCAAAATCGCCATACTCAAAAATTGCATCGGTGCCGAATTCATCGATTGAAAAAAGTGAAAATCTATCTATATCCATGTCGTAACCAACAATATGCTCGCTCGTAAATTCTTTTTCATAAATAGAATAAATCATATTTATCTGCAAAAATCTTCCACCGAGAATTAAGTTTGCGTCCGCAGTTCCATCATTTTCTTCGGGGTCTTTATCAGGATCAATCCAAAGCCGATAATGTAAATTCCATTTGCCTTTTAGTTTGCTTATCATTTTGTGCGGTGGACTTATTTTAGCCAGTTCAAGATTATAATTTTTGATTATTACATTCTCCTCCTGAGCAAATAAGTTGATAGAAGCTAAAATCAACACTACAAATAAAATCTTAGAAATGGACAAAATTTTAGAAATCATTTTTATTTTATACCTAAAAAATTATCTTTATAAACTAAAACAAGATACCAAAAAATATCAAAGCATTAAATGTCTTTTGTATTAACTACTTTAAATTTCATATTCAATAACAATTTATAAATGTATAATTTTATTTATTATAATTTTAAGTTCTTCATTATACCCTAAAAGTTGGACACAGTATGAAAAATAAAATTACACACGTTGTAAAACGTACGGGAGCGATAGTTCCATTTAAAAAAGAAAGAGTAATCAATGCAATTTACCGTGCTGCCGTTGCAGTCGGCGGCAGAGATAAAGATAAAGCCGAAGAACTTGCTGAACAGGTTATTGAAATACTCAACCAAAAATTTGATGAAAAAACTTCGCCGCATATTGAAGATATTCAGGATGTAGTGGAAAAAGTATTAATTGAAAATGGTCACGCAAAAGTTGCTAAGGAATATATTCTTTACAGAGAAGAAGCTGCAAGAAGAAGAGATGAAGAAGGGAGGATTAATTCAAAACTAAATGAAAATATTCCATGGTCAAAAGTGTGGCGAAACCTTGATTGGGCGGTTGAACATAAACTCAATACTATCGAATTGCTGAATGAAAGAGTTGCAAATGGAGAATTTGCACAGATTGTTCACGAGTCTGAAACTTTGTATGAAGATGATGTTGAACTTGCAGCAAAATTAATTATAGAACGACTTAAAGATTTGCGAATGGTAATGATAAGCGGACCTTCTTCATCAGGAAAAACAAGCACTACGATGAAACTTGAACAGAAACTGATAAAGAAAGGTTATAAATTCAAAGCACTTATTGTTGATCACTATTTTTTTGATCTCGAGTTCCATCCAAAGGACGAGTTTGGTGATTATGATTTTGAAACTCCGCAGGCACTTGATCTCCCTTTGATAAATGAACATCTCTCTAAACTTAGCCACGGAGAAAAAGTTTTAATTCCAAGTTATGATTTTAAAAGCGGTACGCGAACTCTTGATGCCACTCCGATGAAACTTGAAAAGGACGAAATACTTTTAATTGATAGTCTGCATGGGCTGTATCCTGATTTCAGCAAAGATATTTCTCCTGAAGTAAAATTTAAATTGTATCTTGAACCTCTTTTGCAAATGAAAGGTCTTGATGGTAAATATATTCGCTGGACTGATGTAAGATTGATCAGAAGAATGCTGCGTGATTTTGCTCATCGTGCATACAATCCAACACAAACGCTTGAACACTGGCACTATGTGCGTTCAAGTGAATTGAGAAATATAATTCCATACAGCAACACAGCAGATTTTATTATCAGCAGTGCAATGCCGTATGAGCTTTGTCTTTATTCACACAAACTTGGAAAAGATTTTATTGAATGGGAGAAAAAATATAAAAATGATCCGTTGAAAACTGATTCGTATGAACGTGCATCGAGATTAGCTTATTTATTAAAACACATCACTCCTGTTGAAGATGATTCTCCGGTTCCGCACGATTCAGTATTGAGAGAATTTATTGGCGGAAGTAGTATTGTTCATTAGAAAATACTGTTTCGAATTTGATACATTATAGTCTCCAATCCTGAACTATTATGTTTCTATAAAATAAAATTGTTTTAATTATTGAATATTTTTGCACTTCTTTTGTCCTGTCCAAAAGGAATAGAAATTGTTAAAGGATTTCATAGTTCAAATCAAATGAAACTTAAACAATGAAAACAAAAACCTGTTCGATTTTACTTTTACTTTTTACTTTTTTTGCTGCTACCACAACAAACTTTACACAGCAATCTAAATTCCATAAACCTCAGTCTTCAGGTAATAAAAAAAATTTCAATATCAACTCTTCACACAATTCAAATATCAGCAAACCATCAACAGTAACAAACTATAGAAGAAAAGATTTTACTATAAACAGAAAAGAAAATGTTGATATAGATTCGCAGCGAAAAAAGAAAAACTATTCAGGAAACAGAACCATTCTCAAAACAAATAAATCAGAAAATTATTTCCACATTGATAAAACCGGAAGCTCCCTTTGGGATGGAAAACATTGGGACATGGATGACTATCCACTTAAAGTTTACGTGAAAGAATCGTCTTCTGGTTATTATGATTCAGATTATAAAGATTATGTCAGCTATGCGTTTAAGATATGGCAGAAGGCTGATAACAGAATTCAATACACCTTCACAAACAATAGCAGAAATGCGGATGTTCAATTTGTTTTTGTTGAGAATCTCGGAAAAAAGTATGAAAGTAATTATCTCGGTCTGACTGAGTATGATGTGAACAGTAAAAAAGAAATCGAACAATCAACTGTTCAGATAAGCCTGATAAAATTTGGTGATGAAAAAGTCAGTGCAGGTGAAATAAAAGCAACTATTATTCATGAACTTGGTCATGTATTTGGACTTGGTCACTCTGAAAGTGAGAACGATATCATGTATCAGTACATCAGCTCCGATCATACAGCTAAGAAAACTTTTGACGAACTTTCCATCGGTGATAAGCAAGCAATAAAAGATGTAATCGACTTGGGTAACGACGAAAAATATGTACGAAAGTGATTAACCAGAGTAAGAGTAAAACATATGAGTATCTTTCTCTTATTTTATTACAATCATCTTATTTGTTTTGGAAAAACCATCAGCAGTCATCGAATAAAAATATGTGCCGCTTGGCAGATTAGTTGCATTAAACTCGACTTCATATTTTCCTGCTGGTTTTTCTTCGTTAACAAGTGTGGCTACTTCATTTCCTAACACATCATAAATTTTTAATGTTACAAAACCGGTTACAGGTAACTGATAACTTATTACAGTACTTGGATTGAAAGGGTTGGGATAGTTATTAAATAAATAATATGAATTTGAAATCAATTGTTTTTCCTCAACCATAACCGGGTCCAGCCAGGTTGCCAAATGTCTGAAATAGTTTTTCCATACTGATCCGTCCCACAATTGAGTTAACTTTTCCGTCCAATTATAGTTTTCATTATAAACATAAATTCTAAATACATAATTATTCCATCCTGTTCCAGGTGTCCAGTTTTCCTTTAGCATTGTTGCTATATTATTTTGTTGTGTGTAAGTATAAGTTTCTCTCCAAACATTTTCCCAGTCTAAAATAGTGGTTTGCCAGTCTTGATAAATGGTGGATAATAAATTATTGTTCAAGTCATATTCATACAAATATCTAAAATCATTTATCCAGATGCTGTCGGCACTATTCCATTCTTGTCTTATAATTTCATTGTTGTTTCTGATAGCATCATAAAAGTAGAGGTCTCTCAGTTCAAGTTTCCAATCACTGAGTAAATAGTGGTCATACCTGTCCTTTTTTATTAATAAATTAGTGGAATCATACGAAAATTCTTCTTTCCAAAAAGGACCCCATTGACCATAAAACATATATAATCCCTCACAAGTAATTCTTGTTGTATCACTTAATGAGTTCCAGCCATAAGAATATCTATTAATGTGAAGCCAGCCTGGATTTGCCCAAGTATATCTGTCAATATGTAACAAATTGTTATTAGAAGAGAAGAAATAATAATAGCGATAAAATTCCTCTCAATAACCTGAGCTCCAGTACCATTCATTACTAAAACTCAATCGACTATTCATATCATAACTATAGGTTTCTTTATACGTATTTTCCAAGACACCACCACTATTTCTTTTACGCACAATGAATGTATCAGCAAGATTATTATTGTTATAAGAATACTCATAAATTGAATAAGTCTTCCAACTAGATAAGGATTGATTCCAATCTTGAGTTGTTAAATTTTCTATCAGAAAATCACCCTCAATCTGAGTAGAAAATTCCCCAACTATTTTGTCATAATGAAAATAAATTAATGAATCGGATACTGCATTAGATAATGGAGTAGTTTTATCTTGATTATAAAATGTAGTTTTGGTAGGGTTGTGAATTTCTTGAGCTTTTAAAGTATAAGTTAACTGAAACAGTAAAAAGAGTACAACTAATATTTTTATTGAGTTCATCGCTACCCCTTAAATTGTTATTAAGTTGTTACAAACTTAATATGTTTTTAAAAAAATCAATCCCTGTTGTCCTATTTTATTATTGAAGGCAGCATAGTATAATTTTTTAAGCATAAACTGATTTTTAGCTATTTCAAAACTATTCTTTCAAAAAAACAGGTAGCTAATCACATCCAATATTTATAATTTTCAATGCCATTTTCTCAATAATTCTCAGGAGTTGGTCTATGAAAATCAATATTTCATTACTTACATCGTTACTAATCATTTCTTTTATGTTTCAGCTTTATGCTCAGGATGAAAAAAACAAAGGTACATTCGTCGAACCAAAAGATGGTTATTACCAAAATGAAATTCTCAAAGGCATAAAAGAATTTAACGAACCCTTTAAAGAAAAAAAGAAAGAATTTAAACTTGACTTTTCTGGAATGAATCTTCCAGAATCCAAAGATGAATTCACAAGTTACTGGTTCAACGACCCGATTTCACAAGGAAGAACCGGAACCTGCTGGTGTTTTTCAACAACATCATATTTTGAATCTGAAATATTCAGACTTAGCGGAATGAAAATAAAACTTTCTGAAATGTACACTGTCTATTGGGAGTATGTTGAAAAAGCGTATCGGTTTATTAAAGAAAGAGGTAACTCAGAATTTGAAGAAGGTTCGGAAGCGAATGCAGTTCCAAGGATATGGAAAATGTACGGAATAGTTCCTGAAGAAGTTTATACTGGATTACTTCCCGGTCAAAAATTTCACGACCATCAGGAAATGATTAAAGAAATGAAAACATATCTCAATAACCTTAAAACTACTAACGCCTGGGATGAATCTGCAGCAATCCTTGTAATCAAATCAATATTGAATCATTATATGGGTGAACCGCCTTATGAATTTTATTATAAAGAAAAAACATTTTCACCAAAAGGTTTTTTAAACGACTATCTTAAACTTAATCCGGATGATTATGTTGATGTACTTTCCTATATGCAGCAGCCATATTATAAACAAGTTGAATATGAAGTTCAAGATAACTGGTGGCACAGCGATGTTTATTACAACGTTCCTCTCGATGAGTTTATGCACGCATTGAAGGATGCAATAAAAAATGGTTACACGATGTCAATCGGTGGTGACGTATCAGAAGCCGGATATGATTCGTGGCATAAAGCCGGAGTCGTTCCAACTTTTGATATACCTTCTGAATACATTGATGAAAGTTCGAGACAGTTCCGTTTCAGCAATCAAACTACAACCGATGATCATGGAATTCATCTTGTTGGTTATCTGGTAAAGGATGTTGTTGATTGGTTTTTAATAAAAGATTCTGGCGCGGGTTCAAGAAATACAGGAGATCAAGGGTTTTATTTTTATCACGAAGATTATGTTAAACTGAAAATGATGGATTTTATGGTTCATAAGGATGCAGTTAAAAATTTATTGGAGAAGTTTAAGCAATAAAATGAATGGATATTAAATTCGGGAAATAGCTGATATTCATCGATTTTAATAATATTTTGAAAAATTTTATTTCTTCAAAAACATTGATTTTAGATACATTTTACTATCTTTATCCTCGTCTTTTCAGACTTTTATCACTTCATTTAGAAAATACGCTGGCTTTTTATTAATTGGAGTATCAGGAATATACTTTATACTTAAATTTTTATTTGCCGTCATCTTGAATTTTATGTGAAAAAATTTTTAAGGTGTAAAATCGTGATAAGAATTGGAATAAATCTGTCTGACAAAGAAACAATAAAATTTATGTTAAGAATGTTCTTGATCAATTAACTGACAAAAAGTTTAAATATTTTATTGCAAATCAATCTTTCAAGTAATTAATTTCAGGATAATACAATGTTGAACAAGTTTCTTTTATTTATTCTTTTTATTCTAAACGGCACTTACCTGTTTGCCAGTGAGGCTAATCTGAATATTCCCACTCTTGATGATAACCAGCAATCAATTTTAGTACTCGGATTATTGGTATGCGTTCTGGGCGTGGGATTCGGAATCTATCAATACCTGAGGGTAAAAAAATTAAAAGCTCATCAATCAATGCTTGATATCGCACAGGTGATTTTTGAAACTTGTAAAACATATCTCCTGCAGCAGGGAAAATTACTTGTTGTGCTTTTTATTTTTATCGCAGTCTGCGTCGCCTTCTATTTCGGATTTTTAATGCACACAGAATTCAGCGGAGTTCTTTTGATCTTGGCATGGACGGTAATTGGAATTCTTGGTTCTTACGGAGTTGCTTGGTTCGGAATACGAATGAACACACTTGCAAACAGCAGAATGGCTTTCGCTTCTCTTGAAAGAAAACCAATAAAGCTTTTAAATATTCCTCTTGATGCAGGAATGAGCATTGGTGTAATGCTTGTCTGCGTTGAACTGATAATGATGTTAATTATTTTATTATATATTCCGAGAGCGTACGCAGGTGCTTGCTTTATCGGATTTGCGATTGGTGAATCACTCGGTGCAAGTGCTTTGAGAATGGCTGGTGGAATTTTTACAAAGATTGCCGATATCGGTTCTGACCTGATGAAAATCGTTTTTAAAATTAAAGAAGATGATCCTCGAAACCCTGGAGTGATTGCAGATTGTACGGGTGATAATGCTGGTGACAGCGTTGGACCAACAGCAGACGGATTTGAAACTTATGGTGTAACCGGAGTTGCTTTAATAAGCTTGATCGTTCTTGCAGTTGCAGATGTTAATTATCAAACTGTATTACTGACATGGATTTTTGCAATGCGTATTATTATGATTATTACTTCTATCGTTTCATTTGGTTTAAACAGAGCTATCTCGCAAGTAAAATACTCACAAAAGGATGATATAGATTTTGAGCATCCATTAACATCACTTGTCTGGATCACTTCAATCGTTTCTATCATTGCAACTTTTGTTGTCAGTGCATTAATGATTGGTCACTTACCTAACAATCTCTGGTTAATATTATCAATAGTAATTAGCTGCGGGACACTTGGTGCAGCATTAATACCTGAGTTCACAAAAATATTTACAAGTACCAAATCAAAACACGTTGATGAAATTGTGTCTTCATCAAGAGAAGGTGGTTCATCATTAACAATTTTATCCGGATTAGTTGCCGGTAACTTCAGTGCTTTCTGGATGGGACTTTTATTCGTCGTACTAATGTTAGTCGCTGATATAACAAGCGCCGAAGCACTTGGTGGTATAATGATCTATCCATCAATATTTGCATTTGGATTAGTCGCTTTCGGATTTTTAGGAATGGGTCCGGTTACAATAGCTGTGGATAGTTATGGTCCGGTTACTGATAATGCTCAATCAATTTATGAACTTTCTTTGATTGAAGAAATAAAAGATGTTGATAAAGAAATTGAAAAAGATTTCGGATTCAAGCCTGATTTCCAAAAGGCAAAGTATTATCTTGAAGCTAATGATGGAGCCGGAAATACTTTTAAAGCAACTGCAAAACCGGTTCTAATCGGTACTGCTGTTGTTGGTGCAACAGCAATGATTTTCTCTTTAATTCTTATGTTGAAACAGACTTTAGGAATTGATCCTGCAAATATTCTCAGCTTACTTAATCCATACACAAGTTTAGGATTTATTGCTGGTGGTGCTGTTGTTTTTTGGTTTTCAGGTGCATCGATTCAGGCGGTTACCACAGGTGCTTACAAAGCAGTTGAGTATATTAAAAAGAATATTCAATTGGACGAAACTGCAAGTAAAAGCGCTTCAATTGAAAAATCTAAAGAAGTTGTAAAGATCTGCACTCAATATGCGCAAAAAGGAATGTTCAACATTTTTGTTGCAATATTTTCTTTCGCATTAGCATTCGCATTGATGTCAGCTCCGGTTAATTCAGTTGAACCAGTTTCATTCTTCATAAGTTTCCTAATTTCGATTGCTGTGTTCGGACTTTTCCAGGCAGTTTTTATGGCTAATGCAGGTGGTGCATGGGATAATGCTAAAAAAGTTGTTGAAGTTGAGCTGAAAGAAAAAGGAACCGAGCTTCATGCTGCAACGGTTGTTGGTGATACTGTTGGTGATCCATTTAAAGATACTTCATCTGTTTCTCTTAATCCGATAATCAAATTCACAACTTTATTCGGATTGCTGGCGATGGAAATTTCGATATCAGAATCATTTCGAAATTCCGCTCCATTCGTAGGAGCTATTTTCTTTTTAATTGGAGTGTATTTCGCATGGCGCTCATTTTATAAAATGCGTGCAAAGGATTGAGGTGGTTTAATGCTGAACTTGCCTGCCGGTAGGCAGGCTTGTTTCAGCATATTAAATTATTACTAGGATTTTATTACACATACATATCCTGAAAGAAGTTCAGGATAAAAAACTCACTCTTGTGGCTGCATCCCGTAGTTTGCCCATTCTTCTTTAGCAGGACCGTAAACACCGGGAATAATTAATCCTGCTAATCTCATCGCAACTGTTAATTGTCCACGATGATGGATTTGATGAGCTATCAGTACGCTTAATGTTTTTCCTTTCGTCCACATTTCACCATACATATCATCTTCCTGCAAAAGAGTTTTATTATCCCAGGATGTTTTTATTTCATTTATCATTCCATCTGAAACACGTTTATATTCACCCAAAATTTCTTTTACAGTTAAAGGAACCGGAGTATTCTCATCAACAATATTAAAAGTTAAACCTGTACGATGTGCCATCTCACCAATTGAAGTAACGATATGCCAGGCAAGTCTGCCGGGCGTTCTGATATTCTCGTCTGGCTTTTTTGTAAGCGATGCATCGGTAAGACTGCTGAGAATTTTTATTGTCGCATCGGATTCAGATTTCCAATCTTCAATAAAGTCAAATAATTTGTAGTACATATTGACCCCTTTCTATTATTTATGCTGAATTTATTTCTCCGAAGGACTCCTTCGGACAGCATCTCCATTTATTATTTACGAATGATTTTTTCTATGTCGCTCCTATGGAGCTTTAATTGCTTGGGTTTTCTTTTTGCCATATTTATTTAATCCCTAACGGGATTATCACAATCTCAACGTCCCAGAGGGACAAAATATTTATAGTTATAAAAAAAATTATACCAAGTCCCGTTAGGGACGATATAACACATATTAAGATCCTGAAACAAGCCTGCTTCCCGGCAGGCAGGTTCAGGATAAACTATCTAGTATCTCTTTCAGTTTTCTCAGATTTTCCTGCCAGTCTCTCTGTTTTGCTCTTTCCTTTTCAACAACTTCTGCAGGAGCACCACCGACAAACTTTTCATTCGATAATTTCTTTTCAATTCCTGCAAGAGAACCTTCAAGACGTGTAATTTCTTTTTGAAGTCTTTGTCTCTCAACACTAAGATCAATCAGTCCTTCAAGCGGAACATAAATCTCGGATGATTTCACTATTGCGGAAGCACTTGCTTTTGGTTTAGTAATATTTCCACCCGATTTCAGATCTTCAACTTTCGCAAGCTTTTTTATGTAATCAATTTGTCGTTCTTTTACTTCATTTGTTTTCAGAAGAACATTTATTTTTTTGGATGGAGGAATGTTCATCTCGCCACGAATATTTCTAATTGCAGTAACGATATCCACAACTACTTTCATTTCTCTATCTGCCTGCAGATTTATCAAATCATTTTTCACTTTTGGAAATTCAGAAGTAGAAATACTTTCTCCTTCTTCTCTCTCCTTCATCAATTGATAAATTTCTTCAGTAAGGAACGGCATAAACGGATGAACCATCTTCAGCATATTTTCAAAGATTGATAACGCTCTCGAAAGCACAGCAGATTTAATTTCCTCATTATCACCATAAAGTCTGTTCTTTATCATTTCAATGTACCAATCGCAGAAGTCATTCCACACAAAAGAATAAATTATTTTCGTAGCATTATTTATTTCAAAGCTGTCCATTGCTTTGTTGAATTCATCGAGTGTTTCGTTGAAGCGTGAAATTATCCATTCGTCCGCAAAATCAATATGCGTTGTAATTAGTTTTTCATCAACTTTAAAATTCTCAGCGCCTACCTTGCCGACAGGCAGGTTCATCAAAAGAAATCTTCCTGCATTCCAGATTTTGTTGGCAAAGTTTCTTCCAAGCTCACATTTCTCAGTAGAGAAGAGAACATCCTGACCGAGTGGTGCAAGATAAAGCACAGAAAATCGTAATGCATCGGCTCCATATTCTTTAATTACATCAAGAGGATCAGGCGAGTTGCCAAGTGACTTGCTCATCTTTCTTCCCTGCAAATCGCGGATGATGCTGGTGAAGTAAACATCTTTGAAAGGAATATCTTTCATAAAGTGCATCCCAGCCATTATCATTCTTGCAACCCAGAAAAATATAATGTCCGGACCGGTTACAAGTAAGCTGGTTGGATAATAATATTTTCTTTCTTCTTCTGTTCTGAAAATTGCGTGAGCCCAAATCCAGCTTGATGCCCAGGTATCAAGAACATCTTCATCCTGCCTTAAATTTTTTGAACCGCAATGCGGACATTTCTCCGGCGGATCTACGGAAACAATTGGTTCTTTACATTCAATTTTACAATGATCATCACCGATGCAATACCAAACGGGAATTCTGTGTCCCCACCAAAGCTGACGGGAGATACACCAGTCACTTATGTTTTCCATCCAGTGAAAATAAGTTTTCTCCCAGTGAGCTGGATAGAATTTTACTTTTCCTTTTCTTACAACTTCAATAGCAGGTTCGGCAAGTTCCTTCATTTTCATAAACCATTGCTCAGATAAATACGGTTCAATCGGAACTCCGCCTCTTTCTGAGTAACCGACTTTATTCTGATAATCTTCAATCTTTTCTATCAATCCGTTTTGCTCAAACCATTCAACAACTTTTTTTCTTGCTTCGAAGCGATCCAAACCTTGCAGCCAATCAGGAACATTTTTATTTGTTGTTGCATCAGGATTGAAGATGTTTACAATTTCCAGCTTGTGTCTTTGTCCCATTTCATAATCATTTACATCGTGTGCGGGAGTAACTTTAACTGCACCTGTTCCAAATTCCATATCAACATATTCATCTGCAAAAATTGGAATCTCTCTTCCTACAACCTGCCTGCCGGCAGGCAAGGTCGGCAGCTTAACTTTTTTGCCGATGAAACCTTTGTATCGTTCATCATTAGGATTTACTGCGACACCCGTATCGCCGAGTACTGTTTCCGGTCGTGTCGTAGCAACAACAATATATTTGTCAGAACCAATAACCGGATAACGAAAATACCACAACTTCCCGTTTACTGTTCTGTAAAGAACTTCTTCATCAGAAATTGCTGACTTGTTTGCAGGATCCCAATTTACCATTCTGTAACCGCGATAAATTTTTCCTTCTTTGTAAAGATCAACGAAAGCTTTTATTACTTCGCGGTAGTAATCATCATCCATTGTAAAACGTTCACGTCGCCAGTCGCAGCTTACGCCAAGCTTCTTCAATTGCTGAATGATTATTCCGCCGTATTCTTTTCTCCACTCCTGGCAGTGTTTAAGAAATTCTTCGCGACCAATTTTGTATTTATCAATTCCCTTCTCTTCAAGGAATTTTGTTACCTTTGTTTCGGTTGCGATTGATGCGTGGTCTGTTCCCGGAACCCAGCAGGAGTTGAAGCCCTGCATTCTTTTCAGACGGATGTAAACATCCTGGATTGTGTTGTTGAGAATGTGTCCCATCGTAAGCATTCCGGTAATATTCGGTGGAGGAATTGCAATCGTGAACGGTGATCTGTCGTTAGGCTCTGAGTCAAAGAGTCCGTTATCGAGCCAGTATTTGTACCACTTATCCTCTGTGCTTGAAGGGTCGTATGCTTTGGGTATTTCTGTTCGCCGCGGCGAATTGGTTTCTGTCATTAAATTTCTGTTTATTCGATTTTTGAAGTTTAAATATAAGGATTTTCGGGATGGTGGATTAAGATAAATAGAACTAATGAATAGTGTTAATGTTTATAACTTTCTTGGGCTAAAAATAAATACCTGCTTATTTTATATACATAAGATCTTTATATCAATCGATTATTTCTATAATTTAATATGAAAATTCATCGCCAACATTTTCTTATATTTTTAGTAAATTTGAGTCAAAAGAATTATTTGAGCAAATGATTTCAAAAGAATACATACGAGAATTAAAAGATAAAGGAAATGGTGCTATTCTACATTTTGTGAATGATACAAAAGAGAATAATAAAATTTTATTTTTTCTTGAAAATCTTGGCTATTTACCGGAAGATTTTGATGGAAGTTGGCTCATAAATTTTTTGCAAAACAGAAGTAACCAAATAAGATTTTGGGCAGTAAAGAATATCGGTAAACTTAGTGATGAAACTTATTTATCAGCACTATGTGAAGTTGCAAAAAAAGATTCTGACACAACGGTAAGACGTGAAGCCGTATCTTCTTTAGGCAGAATGCGAAATCCAAAATCAAAAAAATATTTGTTTGAATTGCTAAAAGACGAAGACCCAAAAGTGGTTTGTCAAGCAATTAGAGGTCTTTTAGTTTTTCGTGAGGATAAAGACATTCAAGATACCTTAAAGCCATTAATTGACCATCAAAATGAAATGGTTAAAAGTGTTATCTACAAAGAATTTTTCTCAGAAGGGAAATCAAAAAATGAACAACCACACCCCGAATCTTATGATTATTTAAAAAACGTAATTGTTAATGGAGATGTTAGAGAAATTCTAGAAAATGTTCCTGATGAAAGTGTTCATTTAACTTTTACTTCACCACCTTACTATAATGCTCGTGATTATTCTATTTATCCAAGTTACAAAAATTATTTACTTTTTTTAGATGAAGTCTTCAAAGAAGTTCATAGAATAACTAAAGAAGGACGTTTCTTTATACTAAACACTTCCCCAATAATAATTCCTCGCGTAAGCCGAGCACACTCAAGTAAAAGATATCCGATTCCTTTTGACATTCATCCACACCTCATTGAAATGGGATGGGAATTTATAGATGATATAATTTGGCTAAAGCCCGAAGCAAGTGTAAAAAACAGAAATGCCGGATTTTTACAACATCGTAAACCACTCGGTTACAAGCCAAATGCAACAACAGAGTATTTAATGGTGTATCGAAAGAAAACTGAAAAACTATTGGATTGGAATATCCGACAATATGATTGGACAACTGTAATGGATAGTAAAGTTGAAGATGGATACGAAACAACTAATATTTGGAAAATAGATCCGACTTTCGACAAGATACATTCAGCAGTTTTCCCGGTTGAATTATGTAAAAGAGTGATTAAATATTATTCCTTTAAGGGTGATTTAGTTTTCGACCCATTTGCAGGAAGTGGAACTGTTGGAAAAACAGCAAAAAGTTTACATCGGTATTTCTTCTTAACGGAAAAGGATGCGAAATACTTTAATTATATGAAGCAAAAAGCCCACAACGAAAGTCTATTCAAAGAAAAAGAAACAAGTTTCCTTACCCTTGAACAATTTATTCAATCAAAAACTACATGACACTTACTGACCAAGTAATCAAAAATGTAATTCGTAAGCTCATTAATGGAAAAGATTATCGCATCGAAATAGTAACTTTAATAAATGCCGAATTTCTTCAATACGCAATTGACTTCTTTAAAAGAATTGTTGATGGAAAACTAAAAAATGAAAATATAACTGTTGACTGGTATAAGAAAGAGTTCTTAAACCCAACCCTTTCTTCGAGTGAAATAGCAATTAATTCTGGATTGAATAAGAAGACGATTACTAATATGTATAACACAGCAAGAAGAGAAATTGTCATTGAGGCTTCCAATGAACATTATGATACTCTTTACAACGCTATAAAAGAATTAACAGAAACTGAACACGAATTAGATTTAACTCTTACGATTAAATTTAGAGGTGTAAGTGTTGATTTAAATGTAAGTGAAAGTCTAATAGTTATTAACACGCTTGCTGTAAAAAGAGCGGAACTTCGTGGTGGACTTTGGAGCACTGCCGGTAAACGTGCAGAAAAATATTTAATGACAACTCTTTGTAAAATTTTTGATGTTCCCGCTAAACACTACGACCAATCTCGTGTCCCCGAATCAATGAGAGAAGTTGACTTCTATTTAATCAATGATAGTAAATTCTATCGTTGCGAAGTTAAGCTTATGGGAAAAGGAAATCCTGAAAGTGCAGATGCTATTTTTGCAAGAGAGAGTAGCATATTTGTTGCTGATAAACTTTCTGATTTAAATAAACAGCAAGCAACAAAACTAAATTGCGAATGGATTGAATTAAGAAGCCCTGAAGGATATAGGAGATTCTCTCAAATATTACAAAAACTTGGAATATCGCATACTCCTTTCAATGATGATATTGATAAAAAGTTAGATATTATTTTTAAAGAGATGTTTAGGTAAGTAAGTTTATAACCTCAAACGCATCATTAATCACCATTTCAATTTCATTTATTCTAAAGCTGTGCTGTTCACGTTCTTTTTCTGTGGAGGCATCTTTTTCTCCGGCAATATAAAACTCGGCAAGCTGCATTGCTTCTTCTTCGTTGTTTGCATCAATGTTTACTATGTAATCACGGTGCAGCAGGACTTTGTATGTTTTCATTAGTGAGTTTCCTCTTGTAAAAAATAATTACTTCTAATTTAAAAAAATCAACATTAAGAATCCCTGATAGAACACAGATGATGCAGATTTAACTGATTAACGCAGATCGAAGGCAATCTGCATAATCAGCGTTACCTGCCTACCATCGGGTAGGTCTGCGTGCTATTTTTTACAGCACCCGTTCGGGAATAAAAGTTAAATAATACTTGCTTTTATACCCGTAAAGGTATAATTTAAAGTGAATGTTAAAAAACAATACCCGTACAGGTATAATAAATGACAAAGATATTAAACCCAATCGCATCGTTTGTAAAAGAGAAACGGAAAAAACTAAACCTCACTCAGATTGATCTCGCGGAAAAAGCTGGTGTTGGAATCCGTTTTGTCAGAGAGCTTGAGCAGGGAAAAGAAACCCTTCAGCTTAATAAAGTAAACCAGGTGCTGCAGCTTTTCGGACATGAAGCCGAACCAGTAAAAAAATCTTTTAAGGATTAATTATGAGACGAGGAAAAGTATTTTACAAAGATGAGTTTGCAGGAATAGTAATTGAAGATGACAATGGTGTTTCATTCACTTACGATAAAGACTACCTGAAAAGAGAAAATGCAAAACCCGTAAGCTTGACAATGCCATTGAGAGATGAACCGTACACAGATAAAGTCATGCTTCCTTTTTTTGATAATTTAATTCCGGAAGGATGGCTGCTTGAAATTGCAGAGCAAAACTGGAAAATAAATCCGCGTGATAGGATGGGTTTATTACTTGCTTTCTGTAAAGACACGATAGGAGCAGTAAGTGTAATAAGGGAAGAATCAAATGAGTAAATGTCTCTATTGCTACAACAAATTAGAAGGTGGTGAAAAAGATTTCCATCCGGTTTGCAGTAAAAAGTTTTTCGGCTCGCAAATCCCGCCTTTAGTTGACCTCGATATGAAGAAAATCAAAGAACTTGCTGTTGAAGCACTCGGAAAAAGTATTTCAGTTCCGGGTGTTCAGCCAAAATTATCTTTGGACTTCAAAGGAAAAGGAGGAAAAGAAAACCGCCTGACAATTGTTGGTTTGTGGGGAAGATTTATTTTAAAACCTCCTTTTAACGAGTATCCTGAAATGCCTGAGCTTGAAGATGTGACAATGCATTTATCTGAACTGCTGAATATAAATACTGCGGAACACAGTCTGATTAAATTAAAATCAGGCGAGCTTGCTTATATTAGCAAACGATTTGACAGAACAAAGAATGGAAAACTTCACGTAGAAGATATGGCTCAACTAACCGGAACATTGACAGAGAACAAATACAGAAGTTCGATGGAAAAAGTTGGTAATGTAATTTTGAAATATTCAAGCTATCCCGGTATCGATGCAATCAGATTGTTTGAACTAACTTTGTTTTCATTTATTACTGGAAATTCAGATATGCACCTGAAGAACTTTTCTTTAATCAGAAATGAAGATAATGAGATAATGTTATCACCGGCTTATGATCTTCTATCAACAAAACTTCTGATTCCGAAGGACAAAGAAGACCTGGCATTACCTTTAAATGGCAAAAAAAATAATTTCAAGAAAAAAGATTTTGATCTTTTTGCTTCGCAGTTAGGAATTAACGAAACAGCGTTGAAGAAAATTTATCTGAGGTTCGGCGACTTATTCCAGGAAATGAAAACACTCATCAACAAAAGTTTCTTGTCAAAAGAAATGAAAGAAAAATATTTTGCTTTGCTTGATGACAGAAGGAAAGCACTTTGGAATTAAAAACAATAGAACACGGATTAAACTGATCAGACCGATTTACACTGATTTAAATCTGTGTTAATCAGTTTCATCAGCGTCATCAGCGTTCTATTGGATTCAATCTTCAACCAAATAAAGATAATTTGGAATTTTAATCTGGATGCCGTGGTATTCGCCTTCAAGATCGCTCCATTGGTCGCCGACAGTTCCAACAATATCATAACCGTGTTTTGTTAACCAGACTCGCTTGCCACTTTTAAAATCTTTTGTTTTCATTTTTGTTTCATCCCCGATTTGAGTAATCAATGTATCAAATTTTGTGTAGCCAGCATTCTTCAGGTTCTGATATGTTGCTTCATACTCTTTGAAGTTTCTTCCGGTGAGAAAAATAATCTTTGCACCTTTCGAAAGCAGAAAATCATAAAGTGTTTTCACCTGTTCGATTGCAGGTGCTTTTAATTCTGCATTCCACTTCTTGTTCATCTCGTACACATAACCAAATCCCATTTCTTCGGCTAATCCATAATTATCAAGTGCTGTTTCATCAACATCAAATACTACAACAGAGTTTGACTTGAATTCAGCTTTCGCAAATTCTTTTTTTGCATCCTCAATTACTTTATTCAGCTCTTTATCAAACTTTCCGGATTCGTAATATTGTTTTACTTCTTCTTTCGCGATGGAAAGGTTAATTGGTTTCTCATTCTTTTCGCAAGCGAAAAAAAGAACAATCGAGAGAGCTAGTATAAGAAAAAGCTTTCTTCCGATGTTGAAATTAAACTTCAAATATCTCTCTGTTTAATTTAGTCTGGCGAATAATTGATTGGAGAGTACCTATTTTTATCTGTGAGTGATTAGGAATGGGAACTGTGATGGTGGAATCCCCTATTTTCTTCTGCATAATAATATGACTGCCTTTTTGTCTAACTTTCTGAAAACCATTCGATTCCAGAAGTTTACATACATCTTTTCCAGAAAGAATCTTCAGCTTACCCAACATTAACCTCAAGCTGAGTTACAAAAAACTCAGAGTGAAGTCTTTCCTTAATTTCAGAAGGAGAAGCTGACTCTAAAAATAATTCTATAGCTTCTTTAAGATTAGAGCTGGCTTCTTCAACAGAATTTCCCTGACTGGCTATATCGAGTTCAGGACACAACGAAACATACATGTTGTCTTCTTTTTCAATAATTGCTGTAAAGTTTCTCTTAATATTCATAACTCATTTCCTTTTTGAATTCTTTTAAAAATAAGCATAGAGAAAATTTGAAACAATAAAACTTTTAATCCGAGACTGCCTCATAGCTGCGCTCCTCGCAATGACAATTAATTATTTTCCAAAGAAAAATAACAATGGACGATCCAGCCGTTTTGCCCATTCAGATTCGTTGTGTTCAGCACCACGGGCGTAAAAATAATCAAGATCAGTTCCGATTACATAACCCATTTGTGTTAATTTACAAAACATTTTCTGTCCACGAAGTAATCCATCTTCACCATGATCAATATAAAATTTAATTTGTTTTTTCGGTTCCGAATATTCCTCCAGCATTTTAAAAACTTTGTCATCGTTATAATAAAATGAACTTGACATACACCCAGCCATCGAGAAAACTTCGGGATGATTCCACGCAATCAGGAAGGAAGCAAGTCCACCCATCGATGAACCCATAATTGCAGTATTCTTATTATCTGCAAGCGTTCTATATCTTGAATCCACAAAGGCTTTCAGTTCTTCAATTAAAAATTTTCTGTATCTCTCACCTTTTTCACTATCACTATATTCTTCAAGACGATCGTTATTGTTATAGATTCCTACAACAATAATCTCTTTCATCTTAAACGCATTTGTCAATTTTGTAACAGTTTCATCAACCTGCCAGTCTTTTCCTGCAAAAGAAGTTTTAGGGTCAATCAAATTTTGTCCATCGTGCATATAGAGCACAGGATATCTTTTTGAAGCATCTTCTTCATACTTTGCCGGCAGCCATACAAAAAAATCCCGTTTGCAATTAAGAATCCGTGAATACATTTCCCGATGGTATTCAACGTTACCAATAACGGATATTCTCCCCTTGTTTTTTTTCTTATTGAATTTTCTTTTTCGTCTGAAGATTGCCATTTCACTTAAAAGTTCAACAATGCTTGGAAATAGATGCTAAAAATAACCATCATTGTCCGATTATTGAAAGAATTTTATTATGTGTTTAAGAGCATTTCACATAAAAATTTTAACAGTTAACTAAGGCAAGTAATGGATTATTAGTCAAATTTTGTGGATTTTAGAGGTGTAAATAATAATATTTTTAGATGGAAGAATTATGGCAATCATCAGACCATTCAAAGCACTCAGACCCACAAAAGAAAAAGCCCAACTAGTTGCAAGCGTTCCTTATGATGTTGTCAACCGAGAAGAAGCTGCGAAGTATGCAGAAGGAAATCCGTTAAGCTATCTACACATCACGAGATCGGAAATAGATCTGCCTGAAATAAAAGATGTTTATTCAAAAGAAATTTACCAAAGAGCAAAAGAAAATCTGAATAGAATTATAAAAGAAGTTCCGCTTAAGTTAGATGATAAGCCAGGCTTTTATCTTTACAGATTAATAATGGATGGAAGGGCACAAACCGGAATCTGCGCTACTTTTTCTGTTGATGATTATGATAACGACGTAATATTAAAACATGAGAAAACCCGTAAAGTAAAAGAAGACGATAGAACAAATCACATCGTTACTACGGAAGCTCAGACTGGAATTGTATTCTTAACTTATCGTGGAGTGAAAACGGTTAACGAAATAGTTGACAAAACAATGAAGGATTCAAAACCGGAATATGATTTCACAGCACCGGACGGAATTCAGCATACTGTTTGGATTGTTCCTGAAAATTACAATCAAATTATTGTTGATGAATTCAAGAAGATCAGCAAACTATACATTGCTGATGGACACCACAGAGCAAAAAGTGCAAGCCGCGCAAGAGAAGAAAAGAAGAATGGGAATCCGAAACACACAGGCAATGAAGAATACAATTATTTTGTTGCTGTCCTCTTTCCGGCTGAACAATTAAAGATACTTCCATATAATCGTGTTGTATTTGATTTGAATAAATTGAGTAAAGAAAATTTTCTCAATACAATTAGTGAAAAGTTTGAAGTGAAAACCACAACCAACAAACAACCGCAAACCAAAAACAATTTTTGTATGTATTTGGATAAACAATGGTATCATTTGAAGGCAAGAGATTCTGTGCTTGCAAGTTTATCTCTTGAAAAATCTGTTGGGGAAAAACTTGATGTGAGTATTCTTCAAAACTTTTTGCTTAATCCAGTACTTGGAATTGATGATCCGAGAACAAACAATCGTATTGATTTTATCGGCGGAATCAGAGGAACGACAGAGCTTGAAAAATTAGTTGATTCGGGAAAAGCTGTGGTTGCTTTTTCACTTTATCCAGTCGGGCTTGATGATTTAATGAATATCTCGGATGCAGGAGAAGTTATGCCGCCAAAATCAACCTGGTTTGAACCAAAACTAAGAGATGGACTATTAACGCACTTGATTTAAACTATTAAAAAATCATCTTGAATCAGGAAATAAATAAGGCAGAGAATGAAATGAAAAAAGAATTTAATGTGATAATTGAAAAAGATGAGGGGGGATATTATGTTGCTACAGTACCTGCGTTAAAGGGCTGCCATACTCAGGCAAAATCTCTTGATGAGTTGATGGAAAGAACAAAAGAAGCAATTGAGCTGTGTTTGGAAGAGGTTAAAAATTATTTGAGTTAAAGAAATGAAACAAGTAATTCAATCAATTCAAAGTCAAATTAAGGATGGACTGTTTACTAATGAAGCTTCAGTTATTCGCGGAATAATTAATCCGATTTTGCAAAAACTAAATTGGCCGGCAAATGATGTTAGAATTGTTCGTCCTGAATATACTGTAGGGAATCAACGCGTAGATATTGCTTTGTTCCACAATAACCAACCTTTTATATTCATCGAAGCTAAAAAAATTGGAGCAGCTGATGGTGCTGAAAGACAATTATTTGAATATGCATTTCATTCTGGTGTTCCGATTCTGATTCTTACAGATGGCCCAACCTGGCATTTTTTTCTCACTGCAGGTCTTGGAACTTACGAACAAAGGAAAGTAAATAAATTAGATCTAATTGAATATGATGATTTGGAACAACTTTGTTCTAAGTTTAATGAATACTTGGACTACTCAAATGTAATTACAGGTAAAGCACAAAAAATCTTGCAAAAAGATTACGAAGATATAAATCGTGAAAGAGAAATTATCCGAACATTACCTAATGCTTGGAGAAAAATTATAGATGAAAATGATGAATTACTTTTTGAAATAGTTGCAAACAAAGTTGAAGAACTGTGTAATTATAAACCCTTAAAAGGTTTAGTATTTAAATATCTTTCGAAACTTAATGTTGAAACAGAACCTGTAGAACATAAAGTAACTACAGATGTACACACGGCAAAATTAAGGATTAAACCTTCGGGAGGTTTAGGATTTACAAGAATAATCAATTGTAGTTTTGGTGGAAACAATCCTGGAAATAGATGGGCAAATTTAATTACCGCTGGAATTTCTATGGCTGTCAAATTAGGATATTCAATAAATGATTTACAAAAACACACTTCAATTAATTTAATTAAGGGAGAAGAGCACGAGCGTGGATTCAAGTTTGTTCCCAAAACCGGATTATCTTATCAGGGAATGGATGCAAATAAAACTTGGGAAAACGCACTTAAACTTGCTCAATTAACAAAGCAAAAAATTTATGTAGAGTTCGAATGGACTAGTAATCCAAACGCTGTTTATCCTGGGAAAAAAGAAATTTTATTTTGGGAACCTTAATCTTCGAAACAAAAAATACAATAAAAGGAAAATATTATGGAAAAAAGAATTTATAACTTCAGTGCAGGTCCGGCAATACTACCGGAAGAAGTTTTATTGGATGCACAAAAAGATTTATTTGCGCTTCCCGGCGTGGGGATGTCAATACTGGAAATTTCACATCGTTCAAAAACTTACGATGCGATTCACACAGAAGCGAAGGAAGGGCTTAAAAAACTCCTTGATATTCCGGACGATTATCAAATTCTGTTTTTACAAGGCGGTGCAAGCTTACAATTTTCAATGGTTCCTCTAAATCTTATGCCTCCGAAAAATAAAGCTGATTATATTTCAACAGGAAGCTGGTCGAAGAAAGCAATTAAAGAAGCAAAAAGAGTTGGAACTGTAAATGTTGCTGCAACCACAGAAGAAGGCGAAGGAGATAAAAAATTCTTTAAACGAATCCCGAAGCAAAGTGAACTGAAACTTGATCCTGATGCTGCTTATGTACACTACACATCAAACAATACAATCTTTGGAACTCAATGGACAAAAGAACCTGAAGTTGGAAATGTTCCATTGGTTTGCGACGCATCATCAGATATACTTCATAAAAAAATTGATATGAAAAAATATGGACTAATTTACGCTGGTGCACAAAAAAATATCGGACCATCGGGTGTAACATTGGTAATTATGAGGAAAGACCTTGTTGAAAGAAGTCAGGATTCGTTGCATACAATGCTTAATTACAAAATTCACGTTGAAAACGATTCATTATATAATACACCAAATACGTTTGGTATATATATAATAATGCTGGTAACACGTCATCTTTTAAAGCTTGGCGGTTTGGATAAAATGTATGAAACCAATAAGCACAAAGCCGGTATGCTTTACAAGTGCATTGATGAAAGCGGTGGTTACTACAAAGGTCACGCAGAAAAAGATAGTCGTTCATTAATGAATATTACATTCAATCTGGCAACACCTGAATTAGAAAAGAAATTAATTGATGAAGCAACAAAAGCTGGATTCAACGGATTAAAGGGACACAGATCGGTTGGTGGATTACGTGCATCAATTTATAATGCATTCCCGACAAAAGGAGTGGAAGATCTTGTTTCATTTATGAAAGATTTCCAAAAAAAGAATGGATAATTAAATCTAAGTGTTTCTTAGTGTTTTACGTGTCTTAGTGGTGAAAAAAAATGCTTTGCCACTAAGACACTAAGAGCACTCCCAAAGGGATGGCTTTGCCAAAAGTTTCACAAAGAGTAACCAGAAAGCCCAAAATGAAAAAGTTTGTACCCGCATTATTATTCTTATTTGTATTTGTTTCTTGCAGTAAAAAGGAACAAGAGAAATTTGAGGCATTCAGTCCAGAAGCATTTGCTTACGATATTGGTGATAGCTGGGAAGTGAATGCAACAGTCAATGTAAAAGGATTCGCAGTGAAAGAAATTGAAAAAGAATTTTCAGCTTCGATTGATTATACTGTTGACATATCAGGACCCGACAGCCTTGATGTAGAAGCAATTTTTGCTGACACAAAAGAAGTAACAAGTAACGAGTTAACTGATCTTCAACTTGAAGCACAATTTGAATTAAATTATGATTCACCCGAAGGATTATACAAAATCGTTTTTAATATCACTGATAATAATTCGGGTGAGACTACTTCAGCACTGGCTGAATTCGAACTGCAAAAATAATAAACAAAATCAATCTGTAAGTTCTTCAGGCGGAATTAATTTTCTACCAGCAAACCCTGTGTCAACTTCGTGATAATATAAAATATCATCTTCATCGCTTCTCCAGCAGAGAAAAACTTCCTTGCCATTTATTATCGAAGGAAAATCAACCAAACCGATTTGAAAATTCCAGTCCTTAAAATAACATCCGATTTCTTCAAGCTCTTTCATAAAATCATCAATGTTATCAGCAAGCTTTTGAATGCGCGGATCTTTTTCAACTTCACCACCAATATCATCGGCAATCAATCTCATTTCTTTGCTTGAGTCGAGAATATCTTGAACTATTTTTTTTACAAGAGGTAAAGTTTTTTTTGCTTCCGATGGAGTAAAATATTTTAATTCTGTTGTCATTTATTTTTTAAACTTTGTTAATAGTTAAATTAAAACATTATTTGATTAAAAGCAGTTTCATAATTTGGTTTTAACTTCCCTCCCGGAAACAATAATTATTGTTCAAAAGAAAGAAAATTTTATCAATTGTGAAAATCATCATATAAGATTAGATTTCAATTAGTCTGTTTTTCTTCATACAGGCATTTTTCAGCATACAGATTTAGTGGATTTTTCATATCCCATTAGCATAATTATTGCTATTATTCTTCAATTTTACAATAGATTTAACGAAAGATTATTTTAACAAAAATAAAGGACTTTAAAATGAAAAGATTCTTACTGATCGTTTTGATATTCATTACTATCCAAAGCGTAAATTTTGGTCAGTCACCTGTAATACAAAACATTATCAACCAAACAAATCTCGATTCATTAACTCACTTCGTAAGAGAATTATCCGGAGAAGTTTCAACTATTATTGGCGGATCACCATATACAATAGTATCCAGAAATAAAAACAATGCAAGCAATAATATGGCAGCAAATTATATCAAGCAGAAACTTGATAGTTATGGTTTAGTTACTTATGACCAGTGGTGGAGTGGAACCGGAAGAAATGTTTATGGTGTGCAGCTTGGCTCACAATATCCAAATAAAAAATATATTATCTGTGCGCACTATGATGATATGCCGAGTGGTGCAACTGCGCCGGGCGCAGATGACAACGCAAGCGGAACTGCTGCGGTGCTTGAAGCTGCAAGAATTTTCACTCAGTATGATTCTAAATACACGATCATCTATGCATTGTGGGATGAAGAAGAGCAAGGATTAGTTGGTAGCGCTTATTACGCTCAACAAGCAGCACTTGCAGGAGATTCGATTATGGGAGTAATAAATATGGATATGACTGCATGGGATAATGATAATGACAGTGTTGGAGAAATTCACGTCAGGAATTATGCAAACTCAAATGCTCTTAAAGATTTAATGATTCAGGTTAACACAACTTATTCAATTGGTATAACACCAGTTGTTGAAAACCCAGGTACAACTGCAAGTGATCATGCTTCTTTCTGGAACAATGGATATGGCGCAATCCTTCTCATTGAAGAATATTACGGAGGTGATTTTAATGCTTACTATCATAGTGTAAATGATAAAATCCAGTATTACAACCAGCCGTATTATCATAAAATGAGTAAACTGGCATACGGCACCGTAGCAACACTTGCACAATTGACAGATATTGTTCCTGTTGAAATGATAACATTTACTGCTTCGGTCCACAATTCGAAAGTGCAACTGATCTGGTCAACAGCTACTGAGTTGAATAATATGGGTTTTGAAATCCAGCGCTCAGTGAATGCTGAAGATGATTTTGCTACTGTTGGATTTGTTGATGGACGAGGCAGCTCTACTGAAATTAATTACTACTCTTATAGTGACAATCCACAGGTAAGTGGTATTAATAAAATTTATTATCGTCTGAAGCAGGTTGATTTTGATGGAGCTTTCAGCTACAGCAGTGTTGTAAACGTAAACTATGATGTTCCGTCTGAGTTTGTTCTCTCACAGAACTATCCTAATCCATTTAATCCAACAACTATAATCAGCTACTTTGTACCCAAGGAAAGTTTTGTAAGCATAAAGATATATGATTTCCTCGGAAGAGAATTGAAAACATTGGTAAGTGAGACAAAGTCCATTGGAAGTTATGAATTATCTTTAGATGCAACTAATCTGCCAAGCGGTACATATTTTTATTCAATGACTGCTGATGGTTTTTCCAAAACAAATAAGATGATTGTAATAAAATAAACTATCAGTATTTTAATTTGAAAGGCGGTCTGTGTGATCGCCTTTTTTATTTAATATTTTTCTTCAAAGATACAGCCCCTCGTAAGTCACCAATTTTATATCCGACAGCATTATCATTCGGATATTCCTGATTTATAAGCTGCTCTACTTCCGGTGAAATATCATTTTCAGAACCATGACAATTCAGACATTCAGCCTGAACAAGAATTGGTTTCAGATAGCGCAAATACTTGAATTCACCTTCTTCAACAATTTCTGCATATTCACTATCATCATACAACTCATTATTTAGCTGCATCAGAGTAAACTTGTTAAGTACTCTTTTTTCAAAATCATCCGGTGCATTATTAACATTTCTGTTTTTTAAAGATACTCTCTTGACATAAACACCTTTCTGAACACCAAAGTTATTTGTAAGAATCTGTGCTGTATCGGAACAGACGGAAACTGCTGACAGCATACCATTTGTCCGGATTTGATTTATGAGGATACTTTTTAAATCCTTCATAAATTCAACTGCTGTAGCCCGCATTCCTGCTATTTGATTTTCACTTACCTCAATTTTATTTTCGGAACATCCTGATATTAATCCAAAAATAATTAACACATTTAATATGAATATTTTTTTCATGATTTGCTCCTCTTGTTTCTGCAAACATAAACAGTGATTTGATTTAACTCAATCTCAACCCTAAAATAGATTTGTCAGAATATCTTTAATTTTGTTTTTAATAAAATTTACAATTGAAGTGACAGATTCATCTATCCAGTTAACACATAAAAAAATATTCTATTTCTGGCTGCCTCTTGCAGCAACCTGGCTTATGATGGCAGTTGAAGGACCATTCCTTGCATCCCTGATAGCCCGTTCAACAGAACCAAAATTCAATCTCGCCGCTTACGGAATTGCTTTTTCTTTTGCATTGATCATTGAAGCACCAATAATAATGATGATGAGCGCTGCAATTGCACTAGTTAAAAACAAACAATCATTTCTCAAGCTAAAAATTTTTACTTATGCAGTAAATGTTTTAATTACACTGATAATGCTGATTGCAATTATACCTATTATCTTCTACTTCATAACAGAAACCCTGATAGGATTACCTGAAGAAATTTCACGGTTAACGCACATTGCAACAATTATTTTACTTCCATGGCCGGGAGCAATTGGCTTCCGGCGATTCTATCAGGGAATTCTGATCAACAATAATCTTACACGAAGAGTTGCCTATGGCACAGTTGTCAGATTAATTGCTATGCTGGTTTGCGGATCAGTGTTATATATATCCGGTATTGCTGAGGGTGTTGTGATTGGTGCAGCCTCTCTTTCATTTGCAGTTATTATGGAAGCAATTGCTGTAAGACTAATGGTCAGCAGCACGTTAAAAAAAATCAATTCTGAAGAACTCTCCCCTTTACAGAATCTCGAATATAAACAAATAATAAAATTTTATTACCCTCTAGCTCTCACCTCCCTTATTGGACTTGGTGTTCAGCCACTGCTCACATTTTTTATTGGTCAGAGCAGAATGGCAATTGAATCATTTGCGGTACTGCCGGTGGTGACATCGTTCATTTTTGTTTTCAGATCGCTTGGTTTGTCTTATCAGGAAGTAATTATCGCACTTCTCGGTGAAAAGAATGAAGGACTTAAGCCATTGCTTCACTTTGCATTTTTACTCGCGTTATTTCTGGTGGGCGGGTTATCTTTATTTGCATTTACACCCCTTGCCGATTTCTGGTTTATTACAGTATCCGGCTTGAGCGCTTCGCTCGCTGATTTTGCCAGAGTACCTTTGATGATCATGTTTTTCTTCCCCGCATTAACTGTTCTGATTAGCCTTCAGCGCGGGTTATTGGTTGCATCCAGGAATACTAAGCCAATTACTACGGCAACAATAACCGAGGTTTTAATAATCGTAATTATGATGATAATTCTGGTTAATGAATTGGATGTTATTGGAGTTGTTGCAGCGATGTTTGCTTTGGTTGCCGGAAGAGTAGCGGCGAATGTTTATCTGATTAGCTCTTCATTCGTTTCAATAAAAAAACCAGTGCAGCTAAACTAGCTACACTGGTTAATGAAATTTAAACTGCTTGACTTAGATACTTTTTAGAATCCTAATGTCAGAGCAAATATGTGGTTGCCATCAAAATATTCAACATCTCTGTAAGCATAATCAACCTTCACACTGATTCCTTCAAATGCATAATTCAAACCAGCGCCTGCGGTGAATCCAAAGATATAATCTGTGGATTCAACTTCAAGGCCGCCCTGATATCCGGCTCTTAAGAAAAATAAGTTATTGTAACCATATTCTGCACCGAGCTTATATTCGTCAGGCGAGAAGTTGTTATTCTGGAAAGTTGTTGATAGTTGTAAGGTATTCATTTCGTCTATCACAGGTTTATATCCTACACCTATTTCGAATGTTGAGGGAAGCTCGAAAGCTGCCGCATCAATTTTATAGTACTGTGGCGGTCTGTTTAAATCAGTAACACTTGCTTGAGTATAAAGACCTGAGCCATCATATTCCATTTCCGGACCGATATTTTTCATCACAACTCCAATGCTCAAGCCGTTAATATCTGCAAGATCATTATAAATTACACCGACGTTGAGAGCAAATCCGCTGGCGCTGACATTTCCTAATTTTTCACTCAGGAAATTACCAGTTAGGCCAACCGCTATTCGTTCAGTCAATTGCCTGGAATAACTTACTCCAGCGGTAAGAAACTGTGGCGAGAAAGTATCGCCTGTACCATCAGGATCTTGCGTTGTTGTAACAAGGATGTCACCTACATCAAGAGCTTTAACACTAAAAGAGATAACTCCAAATCCTTCAAAGTTTGCTGCAACAGCTCCATACTCAACACCTATGTCTGCTATATATGACATGTGAGAAAATAAAACAGATGCTGAACCATCTATTTTCGCAACACCTGCAGGATTCCAGAATAAAGACTCGACCCCATAAGATGTTGCAACGTTTGATTCACCCATTGCAATTCCACGCGGGCCAGCAGGAATCAGCAGTTGTGCAGCTCCTCCTGTTCCGGTTCTGTTACCACCTCCGGCGTATGCAACATCAAGCACAAGCAGGAGGGTAAATACTACCGTAAATAAATTTATTAATTTTTTCATTTTTACTCCTTTTAAACTTGATTTCATTTAGAATCTATCCAGTATCTGTTGTTCTTGAATAATTGCAAGCTTGAGGATCTTGGTAGTCCCAACCACTGGCATATCGATATATGCTATGTACAAACCGCTTGCAACTGGCAAACCATTTTCATTAGCAAGATCCCATCTTTGAAATTGACCAGAATCATCTTTTTGAATGGTTCTAACATGAACACCAGCTAGATTAAAGATTCTAATAGTTGCTTGTTCCGGAAGATGCGTGAATGTTACAAACCTGTTGTATTTGTTCAATTCTTCCGAATTAACTCCATAGTATGGATTCGGGAACACATTGATTTCATCTACTTGATCTTTAGCTAATTCTGTAGAGAATGTAGCCGCGGTTGTCTTATAATTATAAGTATCGGTCCCAATCTGAATTGGGTTATCATAATTGAATCTAAATATATCACCGGTTGTAAATGTAGATTTATACAGCACTAGATTCCATGTTGCATTATCAGCAACAGTCTGAGATGCTTCATCAATTGGATCTGTACTATATGGTGTGTTCACTATCCACATATATTCTCTATTTGTCGTATTCCATGCGGCACCACCATTAACTGTTGGATTACCTGATCTATCCCAGAACAAGGCATTAACTTGCTGATTTGCATCTATGTTCCATATTTCGAATGGAACTTTGATAGCAAACCTTTGATCAACACCTGGACTAGGATTAAGCGGATGATCAGCAAGCGAATAACCGCTTGCACCAAAAATGGTTATATATGAGCCACCACTCTGGACGTACTTAATAGTGACCCCATTTATTGTTGTATCAGCAAAAACACCAGTCCATCGGAATTCATAATCCTGTTGCAATATGTTCACATCTAATGTGCCGCCTGCTCCACCATAAACAGGCAGAGAAGAATTTGCAAGACCATCAGGATAACCGAAATAAATAAAATCATTTAATATATAATTATCATTTGACCATTGACTACCATCGAAGCTCAATGCGACACCATTTACTGATGGCGGATTATTTTCTGAGAAAGTTAGTGGTGCTGCATAACCAACACTTACACCAACTTGAATTCCATCTATAATTGGGTCTGCAGCGATTCCAAAATTAGTGCTAATGTCATCTCTATCCGGGTAGATGTCTATTCCATCAATAACAGACTGGTTTTCAAGTTTAGGCGAGTTGCTAGTAAGATCGGTTAAATTCCAATACTTAGCCAATCTGCTATTAAAACCAACAGTTGTTATAGTAGTCGTTCCTTCACCATCCAAAGGACCACCACCATATCCGTCATCATAAACTTTCCAATAAACATCAATCGGTACCGCTCCTTGTATCATTATACTCCATTCTTCTCCGCCAACAAATGAACCATTACCCGTACGATTGCTATCACCGAACACAATCGTATTTCCTATTATTACGGGTGTGATATGACCTTCATATACACTTCCATCATTTCCAGCATCAAAGGCCGGAGCTTCAAGAATTGTAACTCCTGGCGGAAATACCATTATTAAACCATCAACCCAATCAGCATCGGGAGATTCATAACTTAACATACACTTAAGTTCCAGCTTTCCGGATTGCGCACCGTAAACTGCAGCAATGTCAACTGCAACATTGGTAAGTGTATCAGGACCTTTTGAATTCATATTTCTGTTTACAACACTTGCAGGAACCCAGTCACCGTTTGCGTCTCTGATTTCCTGACGTTCTGAGAAGAATATCTGATAATCATGTCCTGTCGTTGCTGCTGGATCAACTACTCTTAGGTTTAGTGTGCCGTCAGCAGTTCCACTGTGTGTAAATTCTAGTTCAGTTCCATTACCTTCACCATAAGTAACACCTGGATCTGGTGAATGGGGAACAACAGTAAGTATTGATATCGGGTTTTCAAGGTTATTCGGAACAGCTTCTGGATCAGAATTGTAATTGTATGCTGTAACGGCAAAATAATAACGAATTCCATTGATCAATGGTGTCTGTTTGATGGCATCATTCTTAATAGAAATATATCGTTTAATTCCTGTATCGTTACCAAATTGAACCGGTAGGACTACAACAGATCCTGTTTTAATATCGAATACCAGGTCATTTATTTTTCCAACCTGATCTATAAGATCATAGGTTGCTATTCTTACACCTTCACTGACAGAAGCTGAGGCAGAAGGTAGTTGATATATATTATAACCTTGGAATCGATAGCCTTTACTATCCGATGTTTCCGTTGCCAGAACCTTGCTATTGTCTTTTGACCAATCAAGAACTATTTCCTCATTCAACTCACTTACAGTTACGGCTGGAGCAGGTGGAGGAACCGGTAAATCAAAATTATTATCATACGCTACCTGTGCAACCTGATCATAATATTTAAGCAATCCAACAGCAGAAATTCTATCTACTCCAGGAATAGCTCCAGCTACTATTTCGGCAACCACAACAATTTGAGTATCGCCAGGTTCAAACTGGAAAGGTCCTGATGCGGATCCGATTCTACGATCACCGGCAGGTAGAAGTTGTCCATCCAACCAGCCTTGTCCTGTTTGTGGGTCACCACTAAGTGTGAATGAAGTTGGCAAGCCAGTAGTTGGATCTACGAATGGCTCTCCTGTTTTACCAATTCTTCCACGAAAGAAATTGTAGAATTGATAGGACCCTTGTATATCTCCCTGAGTTGGATCCGTAACGTTCGCATCACCTCTTGCAAAATAGTAGTAGGCTGTCATTGGCAAAGTATCACCACCCGCAGTAATTGGACCCTGGAAAAAGTCGAAACCAACAGCCGGTGGAGGTAATGGATTATAAGTGGCATCTGTTGCATTAGCATTATACACATAGCCTAAACTTAATTCAACATCACAACCCGCATAATCATCTGAAGAGTTTCCTAAATCAACGTCAGACCACATTGATACATACATACTATCTAAAACAGCATCACTTTTATTTATAAGAACAAATTTTCTAAAGAACATACTTCCTAATGCGCCAGTCTGAGAGTATGCCCAGATAGTTTCCTGCATCTCAATACCAAGTGGTGCGGCACCATAAAGGTTTTGTACTCTTTGTGCATCCAAATCATTAGTTACGAACCAAATTGTCTGATTGGCACCAGGTACACCTGGAATATCAATAGCCGGATCATAGACACCATTTTCATCAACATCATCATATGGTGCACCATCAGCTGCAGGCCAGTTATTCCAATCGGATTCATACTGCGCTCGCAGTGCAGATTCCGATGAAGCTTCTAATGTAGCATCAGATGATAAATCTACGGGAGGACCGCCTGGATAAACATCAGGTCGGACTCTGAAAATATTCATTTCGGGTCCGGCTTGTAGTTGTGCAACTGGCACACCACTATTTAAAATCTTACCAGATTGTTGCCCGGTTCTATAAGCAGTGCCTCCAACCTGAGGAACGCCTGCTTTTAAACAACCCCAAAGAAATCCAGATTGGAATACTGCAGTTTTACCGCTTCCTTTTGGATAAACCAATCCTGAGTTTTGTTCGTTCACATCTATATCCGTTATCCCATCGTTCTTATGAACGGTTAATATGTTGTTGATATCGGTATATGTACGAACAATTACATCAGTTGGTTTTTGAAATGTGTTACTGTTGTTTTTCTTATCATCCTCTGACAAAATACTGATATTAAAACTAACTATCAGCAAAAGGAGAAGGATAAGAATATTTGTGTTTTTAATGTTCATATTATTAAACTCCTATTTGTTTTATCATTTATAAAACCATCCTTTTAATACTCTAACCTAATACCTAATCTGATCTGCCGAGGTGTACCGTAGAAGAACGGATTAGTAGTATAAGCAGCGCCGGTAGTAGCTGCTCTCCATTGTTCATAATAATCAATATTAATTGCTTTGTAAAGTTTTTCATAATCCGATCCGTAGGTTTCAATCAAGGTCCCTCCTAGGCTTGGATCGCTAAGGTAGCCGTCGTCATCAGCAGTTCCGGTTCTGAGGAATACATTTTCAATATTCTTTGTATCGAAAAGGTTAACTACCTGAAAATAAACATTAAGGTTTAACATGTCGAAAAGGTTAAAAGTTTTATCTACTCTCAGATCAACCTGAAATGTTGAGGGAGTCGTAGAAGAATTTAACGGTTCGATAGGTTGTCTGTCTCTAGCATCTCCTTCCAAGTCGGCTCCGCCAATTCCCTGAGTAAATGGGTGACCACTCGTGAACGTCAGCAGCGCAGATAAACCCAATTGTTGCAGAACAGGACCGCCATCGTTTAATCCCCAACGATAATCAATATTAAAATTACCGCGAACATCATTGTTGTATTCAAGCGGAGAAATGTATTGTGGTTCAAAAATAGTAACACCATCAAGGGGTGCTCCTACTATGCCTCTGTTTGAGTTAGGGAATGAACCTGTTCCCTTTGCATCCTGAAATGTAAGAGATCCATTTACCATAATTCTTTCGAAACGACGCATGTTAAATGATATTTCAACTCCTTTTGTTGTTGCAAAATCGCCGTTTGTTAATATGAAATAGGCACCATATGTGGATTGATCGTTCGTGTTTTGCGTTGTATAAACAACCTGATCTTTTATGTCTTTATAATAACCAGTGATATCAACTGATGCGATTTCTCCGATCTGCTGTGTGAATCCAATTTCATACTGTGTTGTTCTTGTAGGTCTGACATTAAATCCAACCGGGGCTGGAATGAAGAATCCGCCGCCGATGTTGCTGGATGTCAGATAGTATCCCTGGTAAACATCTCTTAATCTTGATTGCTGAACAAACTTACCATACTGTGCATGGAACACAGTTTGATCAGTTACTGGGAATGAAAAACCCAATCGAGGACTGAGAGCACTGAATGTTGGAACTTCAACAAGCGGATCGTTCCCTTCCGGGCCTGCACCAGTAATGCTACCGTCTTCATTTCTCCAGACTTCACCGGTTGCTTTATTGAAAGATAATTCGGGTCTCTCGGGATTGTAAAGCTGCAAATTATCTATATCAATATAGTCATATCTAAAACCAAAGTTGATTATAATATCATTATACTCAATTCTATCTTGTATATAACCAGCAGCAAAGATAGGTTTATGTGCTTTTTCAACAGGATCATCACCATCATATTCATTTCCAAAAACGTCATATCCGAAATTGTTTACACCTCTGGTAATATAAATTTTTTTTTGTTGTTCTAAATCTGATACTCCCTCAAGCAATGCAGGAAGCGCAAAAACTCCTTCGTTGCCAAGGCTATAATTTCTCATAGTATAACTCTGGAATTCACCACCGATTTTAATTGTATGAGTTTTTTGAAGAACAGTTGAAAGGGCTGCAGAGAAGTTAAGATTCTGTCTGTTATAATTCTGATAACCAGCAACTACATCACCCGGGGCATTAATTGCGAAGGTGAATATCTGATACTGTGGTTGCCTAACATATCTACCAGAGTTACTTGCTGGTCTTCTATTCCACACAAATCCAACCTCAGCATTTGCTGCGCTATCACCATAGGCAAGGAAATTGTCCTTTAAATATGGATCAAATCTGTCAAGAGTACTGAATGCATATCCGCCGTTCAACTCAACAAAGGTAGTTGGATTAACAAGCCAGGTTGCTTTTAAGTTAAAAGCTCCATTGCTCTCATCAATCTGTTCGGTTCTGGCAGTGTTAAGAAAATTCGCTATGTTACCAGCCACACGTGAAGAACTGAAAGGATTAAAAGAAGTAGAAGAGGTGTAAGTTCCAACTGCTCTTAAGATTACGGGATTAAAATCGAAGTTTAAGCTTCCAGTCCCAGTGTAATTCATAAGGGAATTGCCATAAACTGCACCTGCAGGATATTCAAAATTTACAGTGTCGTGCGTTGTTGGATCTCCGATACGACCTAAACTAATTCCTGGATATGGTTGTGGATTTTGATCACGAAAATAATTGTAATCAAAGAGTCCGAAAAATTTAATTACATTGCCATAAATTGGTCCGCTTAGACTTCCAACAAATTCATTGTAACCCCAATTATACGTACCAAGTGTTTTCTCACCGTTATACTCAAATCCTGAGAACCCCTGCATATCCATAATATATTCTGCACTTGCTTTGAAATCTGAAGTACCGCTCTTGATTTGCTGCCTGACAATACCAGAGTTAGCACCTCCGTATTCAGCATTGTAACCTCCAGACTGAACATTTATTTCTTCAAGAGCATCCTGAACAAGTGTTACTTGTCTTCCGCCTACCATGGGGTCGGTGATATTAGTGCCTTCGAGATAGAACCCAACTTCATCCTGTCTGCCGCCACGGACGAAGATAGTATTGTCCTGAAGTACAACACCGGGAGTAAGCGAAAGGATATTATCAACACCTCTAATTGGTAAGGATTCGATTACATCGCTGGTAGTAATTCTGTTTGCATTTGTATTATACTTATTTACTAATTGTTTCTCGGCAACAATTTCTACTGTGCCTACCTGAATGCCTTCAGCTGGCAACTGGAAATCCAACCCTGTAGTAAGGTCGGCATTTATACGAACATTAGAAATTGTTTTTGCCTGATAACCGATGTACGATGCCTTAACTTCGTATGTACCTGCAACAAGGTTAAGGATGATGTATTCACCGTTTACATCGGTTGCAGCACCGTATGAGGTGCCAACTACGATAACGTTAGCTCCTACAAGAGCCTCACCCGTTTCCTGATCTGTGATCTGGCCTCTCAACTTTCCAGATTGGGCCAGTGCCATTGCTGGCAAGAGCAGGAGTAAAAAGAGAATAGTAATTAATCTATTCATATCTCTCTCCTAAATTAGTGGATAATGATGATTGAATTAATTTTTTCATTTATTCTGTCCTGTTCTATTAAATCTGAACTCTTACTAAAAGATCTGTAAAAGAAAATATTTAACATTAGATTTCCTTAGAGTGGACAAACCCTAAGAAAATCTTGACAACCCGTGAATAGAAAAAAAGAATGACACAATTGTGTTAAGGAAAGTGTAAAAAAAAGTCAATAAACCTCCGTTTATTTAATGTTTTTTAATTGTTATAGCTAACCTTGTAAAAATTATTAATAAAGTCAACTTTTTTTTAAAAAAATTTGTGCTTTCAATAATTATGCTATGTCAACTATTTTAAGTCGGGAAGATCGACCACAGGACTATAATCTTGTGAGCAATTTTAATTCAACACCTTGAAATGCTGGTTCATATCTGCATACACCACCGATACAAATATTACCTGCTTGTCTTGTTCCAACAAGCAAACTGATATCGGAATGATTTCCAATTTTGTAACCAATCTGTGCAAAGCCCCAAAATTTTCTAACTGTTCTTCCCGGTTCGGGCTCCTTTGTTTGGAGTTCAGAGACTAACGCAATACTGAAGTTAGGTGATCTGAGATATTCAACATTTAACACATCGGTGTAGTATTCTTCAGTGGTTGTTCTATCTGTAACGTGCTGATGTTCAATTATTATTTTAATGGTATTCACTCCTCCGAAATAGAATCTGTTTTCAAGAATAGGTGTGATATTTTTTGTGTTTGTAGCAAGTTCTTCATTGTATGCAAATGCTGCAATTGTTGTTATGCTTTCATTCCAATCCTGCTGACCTGTTACAAATATTTCTTCAAGCTGAGTCGTTACTGGAATATTTATTTGATTTACTCTCTGATAATAAGAACCAGATGCGAGGGTTTTAGTTTGTGTATATGCTGCAGTCAGATATGTGGCATCACTTAGTTGGTAACCAGCTACAGTCTGGAAACCTTTTTCGTTAGCTTGATTTAACGGTGATGGATGTCTGTTTGGCAAGATATAAGTGTATTCAAGTCTGACGGCTGGGGGAGTATTGTAATAAATTGTTCCGTCTTGAGAGGTGAATGCAATGTTGTCATAATATTTATATTCACCAAGAAGTGATAAATCACCAAAGTAAAAATTCAGATTTCCATAAAATCCCTGACCTACTATATTTTCGGATCCATTAAAAATATTTTGCTTAATATCCTCATTAAACTTAGTAGTGTATTCACCATAGATATCAATATTCCAAAAACTCGGCATTACTCTAACTGAAGCCATTGTAGTGTTTGCAACATCTTCTGATGGAGGGAGATTTGAAGCAACTGTCAGCCCGGCTTTCACCGGGGTCCAGCCACGGTATTCTAAATCGGCAGCGTGCAATATATCTTTTCTTTCATTACTAAAATTAGCAGCGGTTCCCGTTAGCCCTGTTAAAACAAACCCAGCATATCTTCCAGTTACTTTCAATCCCAATAAATTATTATCAATTCTTATCGCGCGATCCTCGTAACTTTTTAAAACCATACCTCTTCCAAATAGAGAATAAAAATTTCCGCCGGTTATTGCTAATCCTTCTTCACTTTCGCCAATGTCAGCTTTAAAGTACAGAAAATCCACACCGGCATATTTTTCTTTCCCGCGACTAATTGATGGGTCAGGATCGTTTGGTTGAAACACATCCAATCTTAAACCTGTGGAGAACATTCCTAATGAGTAATCAAGATTTAACCAGTTTTCCAAAATTTCTCTTTCCTCATCAACATTGTAAGAATATTCAAGACGGTTTGCGAAGCCTAATCCCTCCGGCCAGGTAAGACCGACTGATTCATTCTGTGAAAATGATTTTGAAGGATATAGAGTTAAAATTGATACGACAATAAATAAACTATAATATGCAGAGCAGAAATTTTTCATTTGTTGTTTACCGGATGAATTAGATTGAAAGAATATTGATATGCTATCAAGTATTGAACTCAAAAATCATTTTTTATTAACATAAAAAGCCCCGGCGTGTATCCGGGGATTAATTTCACTTATTAAGTTCTGCTGAGATGATTTCTTTAACTTTTATTTCATCACCTTTCATATAGCCAAGATGTGAATAGATTATCATCCCCTTTTTATCAAGTATAACCGAGTATGGAACCGATTGAGCGTAATATAATCTTGAAATATCCATGTTAGTATCAAACAAAACCGGGAAATCATATCCTTTGGAATTAACCAGCGGTTTTACCTTCGAAACAGTCTTTTCATCATCTGTCGAGATTGCATACATTTTAAAACCTTTGTCTTTGAATTCTTTATATAACTTTTTGTATTCGCTGAGTTCGTCCAGGCAAGGCTTGCACCAGGTTGCCCAGAAACTTAACAATATTGGTCCATCACCTAATTCAGATTTTAGTTCAAATGATTCTCCATCAAGATTTTCTGTTTTGAAATTTGGACCTTTACGGATACCTTCTGAATCTCCCTGCGATAACACAGGAGTTGAAAAAATTATCAGCAGAAAGAGAGTTATTATTATTTTCATTTACTTCTCCAGGATCATTTTTCTGGTTTGTTTAAAGTTATTGATCGTAAGTGTGTAAAAGTAGATTCCGCTTGAAATGTTTGATGCATTAAAATCAGCAAAATATTCTCCGGTACTTTTGTGCTCATTAACAAGTGAAGCAACTTCTACTCCTAATACATTATAAACCTTTAATTGAACCAAGCCGGGTTCTCCGACTTTGTAATTAATTCTTGTTGAAGGATTAAACGGATTCGGATAATTCTGATTAAGCTGATATGCATTAACAATTTGATTATCAGTTACACTGACTGCAGGATCTGTACTGCAAATAAAATCAAGAACAAATCTGTTTGATGGATTTCTAAAAGTACCAACTTCAATCTGAACATGAGCAGTTCCTATAGAAACCATATCGGTGAATACATGCAGCGAGGTTAAAAGAGTATCTCCCGGATCAAGAGGCGGAGTAAGAAAATCAGGTGTGGTTGCAACACTATCTGTTGTTGAAGAAAAACACAGCTCACCAAAACACAAGGATGAGGTCCAATCATTTGGAACATCATTGATAGTTCTTACTTCAAAAATAGTTTGCTGGAATTGAGAAATATTTACGACCTCAAATTCGATAACAATCTCATAAGTGCCGACTGGCTCATACTTGGTCATCCCGTGTGTTATAATCTGGATTTCCTGTGCATTGGTAACCGGTATCAGGAATAAAAAAAAGATTACAAAAATTATATAAACATTTTTCATGATATACCTTGTGATTAAATATACTTGCAATAAATTTTTAAAAATTGAAGGTACATCATCGGGATGTACCTTCACAAAACAAATGGTTATTTAAGCAAAACCATTTTTTTAATCGATATAAAATCTCCGGCTGTCAGTTTATAAAAATATGTTCCTGAAGCAAGAGATGATGCATCAAAATTAATACTGTAAACTCCGGCTGCTTGTCTTGCATTTACAAGTTCGGTTACTTCGCTGCCCATAACATCATAAATTTTAAGGCTCACAAGCGATTCTTCCGGAATTGAGTACGAAATAGTTGTCGATGGATTGAACGGGTTCGGATAATTCTGATCTAAATTATAAGACTCTGGAATTGAGCCCTCAACAGGATTATCTAATACAATACCTTCAGTTAACCATCGAACTGATCTGGAAATCAATGAATCTGCGATGCCCCAATTTGCATTATCCATAATTTGTTCGAATCCAATTCCAAAATAAACTACTCTATAGTCTCCATTATCAGCTTTTACAGAGTTGATTTTGGGACCAGCATTGAATTGAATTACCGGTGTTGTGTTTGCATCAAAGGGAGATACTTCATCAGGAGACATTGTATATATATTTTTTAAAGAAAATCCGGGGATACCATTTGAGATTGGATCGCCAGTAATACCTGTAAAGAAGAAAGAAGGACCAATTGCTGCCACATAATTTGCGTGGAGATAATTATTGAAAAAGCTTTGCGCAAATTGGCTTTGCCCGCCTGGTTCAAAAATATCTGCCCCAATATTTTGACCTGACATTAACAAGTTGCCATCACCGTCAAGATATGCTTGTAAATTATTAACTTCTTCAGGATAAAATGCTGGCATTGTATTACCACCAACCCAGGCAATCAATGTAAAATAGGAAAGATCAACACCCGCTGCACTTAATGCGTTTCGTGAAACCATACCATATCTTCCTTCATAGAAATTATCAAGCGAATTTGTAATAATTGAACCATAACTGCCTTCGCTTGCATCAACAACAAGCAAGTGAACACCGGTGTTTGTAACGAGACTAAAGTTAATTGTAACTATTGTTCCGGGATCATTTTTTGAAACACACTGAATCGTAATTGTTCCGGCACCGTTAAAACCATTGGGATCGATATCAACAGAAATTTCTGTTGAATCATCAACAGCTACTTGAACGGAATCTATTTCTCCGAATGGAAAGGTACCATTAATAGTTGTGAACTCTCCTGTCCACCCAGCTGGTCCGTCAAAAGTTGCAGTTATATTGTATGTGTCGTCTAATAAACCTTTATTGTACAGAGTTGCTGAATACTCCGCAGTGGAGTTATTCGATATAATTGCATCGGGACTTTGTGTTGCTATTGCGGCAACATAGTCCGGACTTATCAATGTCATTTCAACAGCTTGCTGAATTGGCGAACCACTTGAAAGAGGAGTACCAACTTTGTAAACTAAAACAACTATGTTGCATTTCTCCCAGACCATATCGGGAATTACTCCCGTCACTGCTGGAACAGTACGGCTTACGGTTTTAGTTATGGTTTCATTTACATTCCACGTACCATTTATTATTTCTTCCCCCAGAGCGCCGTTCATCATATCTCTTACAAGATGGTTGTGCACGTACTGAGAAGAACCTGGACAAGATCCATTTCCAGTTTGACTCCAGATAATACTATCTTCAAGTAATATAACATTAAATTTATACTGCCCACTTAAACTTGTAAGTGCTTTGAAATCAATCGTAGCATTAAATTCTCTGGTGTTTTTATTAAAGCTTCTATCAACATCAATTGATACTGTCGCGGGAACAGAATTCCTGGTATTCATCTGACCTAACCAGGCGTTTCTATCAATTATTCCGCTTACTCTATCTACAATCCCAGTTGGATATGATGAAAAACCAAAGCTTGAGATAATCGAATTTCCTGAAAAATAGGAAAATGGATCAGAAGAAGAATTAGCCGGACCATGATAGCAAATTGTTATTGCATTAGGTATAGCATTATGTATTTGTTGAATCGCTGTATGTCCGCAGGGACACCATTGACACCATGTGCCGGTAACTTCTTCAAGAACCGGATTTCTTTGTGTCTGCGCCAGTGAATCATGTGAAAGTGTGATCACTGCAAGTGAAATACTTACGATTAACGCAAGGTTACGTAGTTTTAGTTTCATAACTACCTCTTTATGATTTATGATTATTTGATTATTTGTTGTTTATACTTTTAATTTTTCTACATTCAAATCTGATTCGACAAACTTTGTAATCTCAGCTGTTGATAAATATCCGATCATAAAAATAACCTTCTCAAACGTAAATTTCACTATTAAAATAACCTGTCTGCTTTGATTCTTTCCCAAAATAAATATGTCATAAACAGAATCAAAATTATTTAATAGATAAGGCACAAACTTAATGTGCCTTATCTAACTTATTAAATCAATTTATTTCAGAATGTTCAATTTTCTAACCGAACTGAAATTTTCAGCCGTCATTCTATATAAATATATACCCGAGGCAAGACTTCGTGCATCAAATTTTATTTCATAAGTTCCGGCTTCTTTGACTTCATTAACTAAAACCGAAACTTCCTGACCGGTTAAATCATAAACTTTGATGTTGACAAGACTTGTTTTAGGAACTGCAAATTTTATTGTTGTTGATGGATTGAATGGGTTCGGGTAATTTTGATGCAGAACGAAATCTTTTGGAACATCAAAAACAACTTCTGCAATATTGCTGTATTGAATTCTTCCATCAAGATCAACTTGCTTTAATCTGTAGTAGAATGTTTCTCCACCCTTATAACCAACTTCATCAGTATATGAATAATTTTTAGTTTCAGTAGTTGTTCCGGCACCGGGAACAAATGCAATTGTAAAGAACTCGGTTCCATCAGCAGATTTTTCTATTTCAAATCCATGATTGTTCAATTCGGTTGCAGTTGTCCATCTGAGAATAACACCATCAACAGAAGCTTCTGCTGTAAATGCTGTAAGTTCAACTGGTACTGGCAGCAATTCTGTTAACCAAACTTTATCTCCCTGCAAAATTTCTTTTGTATTAAGATTTTGAATAAACACCGAAAGCTGACATTTCTCAGTAATCCAGGTTGAGTTTTTATTGAATGAAAGTGGAATTTCTATGTATGAATTATTAAGTAAATCAACTGCTGTTCCATTTTCATCTGGGATCATTAATCTCTGACAATAATCCACCTGTGTTTGCCCGTGCCAACTGAACGGAATGTCCGTTTCTGTAAGTACAAAATGAACTACAAGGTTATTCCATGTTGGAGGAATATTTGCTACCCTGTTTAGCCTGACAAGGATGTTGTAATCTAAACCAGAGTTTGTTCCAAAAATGTCAACTGAAAATGCCGACATCAGTGCTTTCCTGTTTTGATAGATTGGAAGATAATTCTGATACATACTTTCAGTATTGCTTCCTCCCACAAAATAATCTACTCCATCAAAAACTGCTGTAGGAAATCCGTTAATTCCATAATAAGTATTTCTTGCATTAGAGTAATTGTTTGTAAAAGAATCTCCATTGTGATGTTCAATAACTGCAACTGAATGACCATTGTCAACAAGATCCTCTCCGCCCATCTGTGCCCCGGGACAATAAACACACCATGTTCCGGTTCCGATTTCCAGAATTACCATTTCTCTATCAGTTGTATAAGTATTGAAATATTCTGTTCTGGAATCATTTGTTGGATCCATATCACCAGTAAGATTGGTCTTTACAGTTATTTCATATAAATCATTTGCTGCATTGAGCACGTAAGATGGAAAGGATACAGTTTGTTCAGCGCCAGCAGCTAAAGTAATTGGTGTACAGTTTTGTGAGTAAACCTGACTTCCTCCAAGTTTAATTGTGCAAGTTGCGTCAAATGTTTCCGAATTCAATCCAAAGTTTTTTAAAATTGCCTGCGGAGTAAAATTTGTAGCTGGTGGGTATGTTGCATCAACTAAAATATCTTTTACCATTACATCATGTGTAAGTGGAACAAATAATTTGAGATCATCAATGTACCAGTAATTAAGATTGTATGAATCACCTGAGAAAAACCAGCAGATTTGAAAATCTGCAGCACCAACATTTGCATTATTAATAGTAACAATTTCTGTTGTAGCCGGTATTGAACCCGTTGGATTAACTTTTGACCATACAATATTCCATGAACCGCCACCAGATCTCGTTGCAACTCCCAGTGTATAAGCCCCGCCATAATGATCAAGATTAAATTTAAACTCAGTTGTTACAACTGTATTTCCTGTAGTATTAATTATTGGGCTGATTAATCGTGAATCACCAACAAAGGAAGGTGACCAGCTAAATCTTGCTTCAGGTGCAGTTCCACCAGAATTATTTGTCGAAACTGCAGACCAATTTGTTGCGTGGGCATCAATCGTCCATCCGCTGGGTGGAAATGTACCTGAGAAATCAACATTGAATATTGATTGTGCCATCAATAACGATGGTAACAAAAATAGAGTGAGTACGAATTTTTTCATAAGAGCTCCATTGGTTTAATGATTTGTAGTTATTAAATAATTAACCCAAATAATATTTGGGATGTATTGAGCTTTCTATTTTAAAATTTAAACATTTTAGTTTGAAACAAATGAAAACGATTCAATTTTGTTTGCGGGATCTTTTCCTATTTCACTGATATCAATTCCCTGATCCCATAAATGATAGAACAACATACTGCAGGCTTCAGCAAGCTGTTTATGTTCAATATAGATCATTGTTAATTCATTTGATATGGGTACTGGTTGTTCAAGTGCAAACATTACTTTCTCCTGATCAAACACAAGCATTTTAATCGGCAGTTTCTTAACAACTCTTGCTTCCTGACCAAGCTTTAGAGATTTTTTTACTGAAGCAAGCAGCCAGTCAACTTCCTTAAGTTCCTGCAATTCATAAATATCCTTACAGGAACCACCGCGTTTTAATAATTTAAATTCTTCATCCTCTTGCTCTTCCAATCTGTCGGAAGTATCACAAGCATACGGTCCTTTATTGAATGTTAGCATCTCTCTTCTGGTGCTTCGGACACAGGCAGCATAGCGTTTATGTATTTGTCCTTTTTCTTTCATCACATCAATAAATTCAAGAGGATTAACGATGGTTTTGCTGCTTTGAAATATTGGCGTGAAAACCTGGGAAATCTGGTTTATTAATTCTTCCTTCCGTTCAAGATCTTTTTTATATGATTCGACAACACGTTCAAGTGCAATTTTGGGCTCAACTGCTTCGTAAAGTTTGTTTCTGCCTAATTTTTTCTCGACACATATATTTCTGCTGATAAGTTTGTTGAGCACTTCGTAGATTTTCGTTCGTGGAATGTTGACAGCTTCCTGGAGTTCTAATACGGTAAACATCTTACCACTCAGTAGTGTCATATATACTTTAGCTTCCCTCTCGGTAAGCCCAATCTCGATAAAAGATCTGAGGTATTTTGAAGTATCCATTAGGTGTGATTTCTATTCAATTACCTGTTAAAGGGGTTAACAATTAATAAATTTTACCCCACTGGGGGTAAAACTAAAGAATAGGAATATAATTTTCAAATAAATTTTCCAATGATTTCTAATTTATTTGAAATTCAATCAGTAAACGCAGGAAATCAATAGTTTAATCGAATGTTGATCCGGTTTGGAAAACTTCCTTCGTAATCTTGTTCTGAATAAATATTACAAAATTTAGTTTTTCAATATTCCACGATGAGAGAAGAGCATCTTGAAAATTAAAAGATAGTCCTCCCTGATCAATGAATTGACGCATGGGACTTCCATCCTTGTTGGGAAGCATAAGACGGGTAACATCGTAGAATTTTGTCTCACCATTCGAACCGGGTGCTTGCTCAAATTCTATATCAGTTTCAGTGAGTACTGTATGAATGACAAGGTCACTCATATTTATAGATGATGTATCTATGAACTTAATATTTACATTGACTGTATAATCACCTTCCAAAGTTGCATCAACATTAATGTTAAATCTTGGAGAAATAGCAAGTCTCGTGTCCACGGCGGATTTGACACTATTAGAATCTGTTGAAATCGGTTTCAATAATCCGTCCACAAGCGAAGTTGGTGCAAAGAAAACATTATAATAATTGATGCGGGTATCACAAATTTCCTGAGCAGCTAAATAAAATAAATCATTTGGCGCCGGAAAGTTTGTAGGAAACTTAACAGCAACTAACTTACTTCTGCCATAAGTAATATCTGTCAATTTTTCAATTATTTTATTCGACGTAACACACGGAACACAACTTACATTTGCAAAATCTTCAATAAGTACAACCTTACTATTCGCTGAAATATTTGCGGAGTTATCAACGTTCATATTAAGAATTATATTTCCGGTTGGTAATATTTCAGGAGTGATTGGCGGATTTGTCTCACAGCTAAAAGTTAATAATACAAGGAGAGTAAGAATTACAAAATGTTTGATCATAATTTTAAAACCTATAAATGAAACAGATGACTAAGTAATAAACATTTTCATTTTTGTGTTGTTAAATTATTCAATAATAGTAAAATAATAAAGACAATTAATCCACACTTTGTAAAAGATCAATCTAATAATAAAAATGCCGTTACTCTATTCAGAATAACGGCACAATAATATCAGAGAATAGATATTATTCTCCGGAACTCATTGCGTTTGTGTGAGCTAACCAGAATCCACCGATGCTGCCTATTTTGGTATCACCCCAGGTTTTTACTTCTACTGTAAATCCATCTCTCGATATAGATAATGGCTTAACAGCATATTTAACTGCGGTGTTTTTATCAACATCAATCATCGTAATACCACAAATAACTTCGGGTTTGTTTTCAAACGGTTTTAGAAAATTAACTTCAACGGTGAATTTTCTTTCACCTGTATTTTCGTGAAGTGTGTAATATTTGGTCTCTGAGTTTCCACCCCAGGTTCCGCTGAGTACCTGCGACTGGCTAAAAGCAACCGCAGATATCATTAAAAATAATCCAAATGTTAATAATAGATTTTTCATCCGATCCTCCAATGATTTATTAAAGAATAGTTAATTAGTGCTAATATTTAGTACTTAAAATAGGTGGTGAAATATAATTATTCTGCTCTTTAAAAAATATTTATTTTCTTTTCAATAAAATTATCTTTTTCTCTTTTTCAAATCAGATTTTTTTACTCCTTTACAAACAAGATTATAAGAATCGTTTATCCATTCAAGAATATGTAATGATGGAATAGAGCCATCAATAATTATTGTATTCCAGTGTTTTTTATTCATATGGTATCCGGGTTGAACACTTTCAAACATCTCTCTTAATTCAATCGTTTTTTCCGGATCGCATTTTAGATTTATCTGCAGGGGGACGCTGTCAAGTGAAGCAAGAAGAAAAATTTTCCCGGCAACTTTAAATACAAGCGTCTCTTCATCAAAAGGAAATTCCTCGGTTACGCTTTCTTTCTTCAAACAAAATTCTCGGATTTGTTCTATATTCATTTATACGCTGATTGCTAAACTGTTAAATTGTTAAATTGTAAACACTAATTAATATAATTCAAATGATTTGCTACTACAACGGACAATTTCAAACTATTTCAGATATCAAAGTTTCGCCCTTTGACAGAGGATTTCTTTTTGCAGATGGAGTGTATGAAGCAATCCGAACTTACAACAAAACGCTATTCAGATATGATGATCATCTTTCAAGATTAAAAAGAAGTCTGAAAGAAACCAGAATTGATTTTACTGAACTTATAAGTTTAGAAAATATTATCTATGAGTTGATGATAAAAAATGAAATTGAGAATGAAGCATTAGCCTATATTCAGATTACACGCGGATCAGCGATTCCAAGAACTCATCATTTCCCGGAAGAAAAAATTTCACCGACAATTTTCATTTCAGTGAAAGAACTAACTAACAATTATGAAGAACAAACCAATGGAGTAAAAGTTATTCTTCAGGAGGACGTACGATGGTTAAGATGTGATATCAAATCTACTTCCCTTCTTCCTGCTGTTTTCGCAAGTCAGAAAGCAAAAGAACAAAATGCCGCCGAATCAATTCTGGTTCGCGACGGATTAATCACTGAAGGAACACACACAAACTTTTTCGCAATAAAAAATGAAACTGTTTACACAGCACCAAAATCAAGATTTATTCTTGAAGGAATAACGAGAAAAGTAGTTTTGGAATTATGCTCAAAATTTAAAGTTGATTTCATAGAAGATTTTATTAATAAAGATGAACTCAAAAGTTATGACGAATTTTTTATCACCAGCACAACAAAAGAAATTACTCCGGTTACAGAAATTGATTATTGGAAAATTAATCAGGGAAACCCGGGCAAGATAACGATGTCCCTTCAATCTCTTTTCAAAAAAATTGTTGAGGATTATTAATGCCGGAATCAGGTAAACAATCAGCCAAAGTTTTTATACTTACCGGCGAATGGCAGGATATCAGAGGAAGAAATAATCTAAAATTTATCGGGACATCAGATGATTTGGGTACGGTTGAAATTAATTTTTCAAACAATCCTGTTTTTTTTGTTGAGAATAAATCAGAAATTCCACACCTCTCAGTTCATTTTAAAAGGAAGCAAGTCGAACTTAAAAATTTTGATGATAAAAATGTTGATGCTTTATACTTCAACTCACAAAGTGATCTGAAAACAGCAGTTGAAGAGTTGGAAAAAATTGGAATAAAAACTTTTGAATCGGATGTCAATCCTGCAAGAAGATTTCTGATGGAAAGATTTATAAACGCACAGATAAAAGTTGATGGAGTATTTTATCATAAAAATAATCTGTCGTCATTTAACAATCCAAAGCTTGAACCATGTGAATTCACACCAAAATTATTAATTGCTTCTATCGATATCGAAACCGGTCAGAATGGTCAGTTATATTCCATTGCAATCCATCTTTCCGGAAAAATTGATGAGAAAAAAGTATTCATTATTTCAGATAAAAAAGAAAAACTTCCCGCACATATTGAAATCTTTCCGGATGAAAAAGAACTTCTTGAGAATTTTCTGCATTGGTTTAATGAGAAAGATCCTGATGTGATAATCGGATGGCATGTGATTGGGTTTGATCTGATGTTCCTTGAAAATAAATGCAAAGAATTGATGATTCCTTTTAATATCGCACGGGGCGAAGGAAGAGTTTCGCTTCGACAAAGAAAACCGCGCGGATATTTTGCTTCTGTAACCGGAAGAGTAATTATTGATGGACCGCAGGCACTTCGTACTTCATTTTTTACTTTTGAAGATTATCGGCTTGAAACTGTTGCACAGGAATTATTGGCTGAGGGAAAAACAATCACTGCAGATAAAGATAAAGTTGAGGAAATTGAAAGGTTGTTTTCTGATGACAAAGCTGCACTTGCTGAATATAATTTGAATGATGCTGTGCTTGTTACAAATATTTTTAAGAAAGCAGGATTGATTGAACTTTCCATTCGTCGTTCACAGCTTTCCGGATTATTAATGGATGAACTCGGAATGATGACCGCAGCCTTCGATCACTTTCTTTTACCAAAATTTCATCGAGCCGGATATGTTGCACCAAATGTGAAAGATCTTGAAGCTTCCGAACATTCAGCCGGTGGATATGTTATGGATCCTGTTCCTGGAATTTATGATGACGTAATTGTACTTGATTTTAAAAGTTTGTATCCATCTATTATTCAAACATTCAAGATTGATCCATATTCAAATCTTAAATCTGATGTTGATACAATAAAAACTCTGAATAATCTCCGATTCTCATCAACAAAACATTTTCTGCCTGAATTTATTGATCATCTTATTGAACAAAGAAATCTTGCTAAGAAGAAAAAGGATAAACAGCTTTCGCAGGCAATTAAAATTTTGATGAATAGTTTTTACGGGGTGATGGGTTCATTCGGATGCAGATTCTATCATCCGAATTTGCCAACGGCAATTACTGGAACAGGACACAAATTATTACTTGGCAGTAAAGAATTTCTTGCTGAAAAAGGATATGAAGTTATCTACGGAGATACCGATTCTCTTTTTGTAAAACTTCCCCGTGAAATCGGGATCCCTTCGGGAAAAGAAGGTGAAGGAGAAACCGCTGAATCAACCGGGAATAAAATTGCAAAAGATTTGAATCAATACTGGGCAAAGAAAATTCAAAATGAATATGGATTGAAATCATACCTGGAAATTGAATATGAAAAATATTATCGTAAATTTATTTTAACTCCTGCAAGAGGAAGTGAAACCGGTGCAAAGAAAAGATATGCAGGATTATTGTCTGAGTCCGTCAAAGCCGGAGGAAAAGAAACAATTGAATTTATTGGGATGGAATTTGTCCGATCTGATTGGACAAGACTCGCAAAAGAATTCCAGGTTGAACTTTACAACAGAATTTTTAACAATGAAGAAATAGAAAACTGGCTGAGAGAAGTAGTTAATAAAGTTAAATCCGGCAAGTATGACGACAAGCTTGTTTATAGAAAAAGATTGAGAAAAGATGTTGACGAATACACAAAGAATATTCCTCAACACGTTCGTGCTGCACGAATGCTTCCCGAAACAACTCGTCCCGGCGAAGCGACAAGCCGGAGCCGGAGTGGAACAGTTTATTATGTTATTACAAAACGTGGTCCTGTTCCGGTAGAATTGAAACATACGGATATTGATTATGATCATTATATCGAAAAGCAGCTTAAGCCAATTGCTGATTCTGTTTTGAGTTTACTTGGTGAATCATTTGATTCAATTGTTCAATCAGATCAGTTAAGTTTTTTTTGAGAAAGAACTGAGATAACTCTTTGTAAAAAGATTTCATTACTGAAATTAAACTTTTGATCTACATAACATTTACTTGATTCAATCTTTACTATTTTTGTGGAAACAAATGAAGGATTTTATTATGAAACTCCACGATATTCTTCTTAACAATCAAACCGATATAATCAACGAAGCATTTGCCGCTCTGGAAAGATCACATTTAAAACATTATAAATCTTCTAGTGCAGATGAGAATTGGCAAAGACTTGCCAAATTATTTGATCTTACTTTAAACGGAGTAAAAACTAAAAGTCTTGTTGATATGATAACGTATTCTGAAAAAATTGCGAAGGAAAGATTTGAGCTGGGCTTTGACCTGCACGAAGTTCACTCAGCTTATAATGTTCTGGAAGAAACTATCTGGAATACAATTATTAAAGAAATTGATCCTTCTGAACTCGCTGAATCACTTGGTCTTGTTAGCACTGTGCTTGGTAAAGGAAAGGAGTCATTGGCTTTGGCTTATGTTTCACTTGCAAGCAAGCAGAAAGCGAAAAGCCTAAACCTTACGCAGCTTTTTAAAGGATTGTAATTGCGGAGTTTATTTTGAAAATTCAATTCATCGGTGCAGCCAGAACAGTTACCGGTTCACAGCATCTTCTTACCATTAACAATAAAAAAATTCTTCTCGAATGTGGGCTATTTCAGGGCAGAAGAAAAGATACTTATGAAAAAAATAAAAACTTCAGCTTCGATCCAAAAGAAATTGACACATTAATTCTTTCACACGCGCACATTGATCACAGCGGTAACATACCTCATCTCGTAAAGGACGGTTTCAGAGGACCGATATATTCCACTTCTGCAACAAAAGATCTGTGTGAGATAATGCTTAAAGATTCTGCATATCTTCAACAGAGAGATATTGAATGGCTGAATAAAAAAAATAAAAAGCATATACCTGACGAATCTCTCTATTCAATTGAAGACGTTGATGCTGCTATACAATATTTTGTTCCGGTAAATTACAACACAGCAACGGAAATTTTTCCCGGAGTAACTGCTTACTTTCAGGATGCCGGGCATATACTCGGCTCTGCGGGAATTTTTCTGGAGATTGAAGAAGAAAACGGGAAGAAAATTAATTTCGGTTTCTCGGGTGATATTGGAAGATATGATACGCCAATTATAAAGGATCCTGATTATTTCCGTGATCTTGATTTGCTTATAATGGAAAGCACCTACGGAAACAGACTTCACACAAAAAAGGATGAAGTAGAAGAAGAAGTTGCAAAAGTTGTGAGACAAGTTTTTGACAGAAAAGGAAAAATAATTATTCCGGCGTTTGCTGTTGGCAGAACTCAATTACTGGTTTACGTTTTTCATAAATTATTCGATCAAAAAAGAATTCCTGAAATTCCGATTTATGTTGATAGTCCGCTTGCAGTAAATGCAACTAAAGTATTTAAAGATCATCCTGAATGTTTTGACAGAGAAACCAGCAGAATATTTTTGGAAAGCGGCAACGATCCTTTTGGTTTTGGAAGGCTCAAATACATTTCAACTGTTGATCAATCAAAAGAGCTGAATGATATAAATGATCCGATAATAATAATTTCCGCATCAGGAATGGCTGAAGGTGGAAGAATTCTTCATCATCTTGCAAACAATATTGGAAATCCAAAAAACCTGGTTTTGTTTGTCGGATACGCTGCAGAGCAAACTCTTGCAAGAAAAATTATGGATGGAATAAAACAAGTGAACATTTTAGGCGAAGAATATTCTGTCAATTGTCAGATTAAAATAATGGACTATTTTAGTGGTCATGCTGATCAAAATGAACTTTTAGATTATTTAAGCTTAAATCCTCAAAAACGCTTAAAAAATATCTTCCTTGTTCATGGTGAAGAAGATCAGGCTCTGCCTCTTAAAGAAAAAATATTGCAAAAAGGATATAAAAACGCAGATTATCCTATGTCAGGAGAAAAATTTGTGATATAGGGAACTTTTTAGTCTTCCTTTCATCTTATTATCGGATTATATTTGCCACTTTGAAATTAATAGAATTGGATAGTTAGTCCAGTAATACCACAGTTTTTCTATTCACTAAAAAATTAAATGAAAGCGAGCGATAAGCTTGAAGATAACAAAGCAGTTTACAAATCGTGAAAGTAAATCTCTTGATCAATACTTACAGGAAATAGGAAAGGTTGACCTATTAACTCCTGATATGGAGATTACGTTAGCTATTCGAATTAAAAAGGGTGATATGCTTGCCCAGGAACAATTAATCAAAGCTAATTTAAGATTCGTTGTTTCAGTTGCAAAACAGTTTCAGAATCAGGGACTTTCACTCGGTGATTTAATTAACGAAGGAAATATTGGTTTGATAAAAGCTGCGCAGCGTTTTGATGAAACACGTGGATTTAAATTTATTTCTTACGCTGTTTGGTGGGTAAGACAATCTATTATGCAGGCGATTGCAGATCAATCGAGAGTTGTTCGTCTGCCTTTGAATCGTGTTGGAAACTTAACAAAGATCAGCAAAGCGTACAGAGATCTTGAACAGGAGTACGAAAGAAAACCAACTACAGATGAGCTTGCAAAAATACTTGATATGACTGCTGACGAAGTTGCTTACGCACTTCAGATTTCAGGTCGTCACGTTTCAATGGATGCACCATTAAAAACCGGTGATGAAAATAAGAATACTCTTATTGACGTTCTGCCAAATGATGAACAGCCATTACCGGATAAAGAATTGATGAAAGAATCTTTGAAGAAAGAAGTTCAGAATGTTCTCGGTACACTTACGGAAAGAGAATCTGAAGTAATTAAATTATATTTTGGAATTGAAGGAGACCATTCGGCAACATTAGAAGAGATTGGCGAAAAGTTTAATCTCACCCGCGAAAGAGTAAGACAGATTAAAGAAAAAGCTTTAAGAAACTTAAGACATTCAAAAAGAAGCGGAAGATTAAAAGCTTATCTCGGATAAAAATAAATATTTGAATTAATATTGAAGTCCGGCAATTGCCGGACTTTTTTTTGTACTAAAGATGACATCTTTTCCCGCCAAAACGGGACAAGTAAAAAGATGTAATCTTTAACTTACATAATGTGCCTTCACTTAAAAACATTCCTCACAATTTCAAAAAAGCCAACCGAAGTACCAATAACTCCACCGATGCTTGAAAGTATGAACACAAGAAAAACTTTTAGCAGACGATTCTTCCACCAGTTAGATACTTTCCTGAAATCTTTTGAAACTTCCTGAAACTCTTTTACAATCGGTGGCTGCATATACGCTTGAACAAAAGCTGCAACATATCCAACACCAATTAATGGCGAAAGACTTGTAATCGGTGCCGATAAAAATGAAACAAGAATTGTTACCGGATGTGCCACGGCGAGTAATGAACCAATTGCACTTGGAATTCCGCAGGCAAGAATCCAGAAGAGTGCATTGCTTCCAGCTTCGGTAATTCCCTGGCTGAATCCGATATAAAATATTGATGCAACAATTATGAACGGAATTCCCCATCCTAATATTTTATTTAATACTGGGGGCTTAGGAATTTCTTCAATACTTTTTAAATCAACTTTCTCGTTACTTTCTAAAAACTTTTTAATTCCTTTCACGTGTCCGGCACCAACAACAGAAACTATTTTTTTTCCATTACTATCTTTCATCTTCTGTGCGATATATTGATCTCGTTCATCTATAATAATTTTTTTTAATACTGGCATTGCTTTTCCAAGTTCATCCATCATTTCAGAAAGAACATCTTTATTTCGGAGCTCTGCCAGTTTTTCTTCGGTTAATTCCTGCTTCTCGAACAAACCACCAAGACCACCGGCAAGGAATTTACTTTTCTGCCACAAGTTCATTGAATGCCAGGCACGTCGTAATGTTATTCTCACTTCCCTATCGCAAAGTTCAATGGGAATGTTTTTTTCATTTGCGACCTGAACTGCTTCAAGCAATTCAGTCCCGGGAGAAACTCCAAGTTTTTCTCCAAGTTTTTTCTGATATGAAGAAAGAACAAGATTAACAATCAATGTACTAAGCTGCTTTTCTTTAATTATTTTTCTGAGATCTAAATTCTCCCAGCGATTTTTTTCCGAAAGTGCTTTCAGTCTTTTTTCATCAAGCTCGACACAAACAACGTTTGGTTTTTCTTTTTCTATCACTTCTTTTACAAGATCAGCAGACTGACGTGAGATATGTGCTGTTCCAACAATGATGAATTCTCGTCCAGCTTTATTTATAAAGTGAACATCTTCACCATATTTATTTACTACTAATTCTGTCATTACTGTGTGAGTTCCATTTTCTATTTAAATAAAATGAGTGGCAAATTTAATCAAATAAGTTTTAAGTGACAGGTATCACGCACTACAAAAAAGCAGATTGAATTGAAGAGATGTCTAATCTATATTTGCCGCCCGGTAATTTATCCACAATTATCAATTCATAATTCATTAACTACATAAGGAGCGCTAATGCTTAAGATTTTTATTTCTGTTCTGTTACTAACTGGAATTAATTTGTTTGCACAAAATCCCGGCGATATTGTATGGAACAAATTATTTGGCGGAACAGAATACGATGAAGCTAATTCGGTAGTTTATACAAACACCGAAGAATTCATTGCTGCAGGTTATACACAGTCATACGGTTTGGGAAGATGGGGAAATGCTTATCTGTTCAAAGCTGATTCATCAGGTGATTCAGTGTGGACAAGAAATTTCGGCTGGGATGGAAACGATGTTTTCGCTGACCTTGTTGAATCATCTGACGGAAAGTTTGTTGCTACAGGATTAACAGACACTCCAAATGACTTTGAAAATATTTACCTGGTAAAGGTAGATATCGATGGCAATCTTCAATGGGAAAAGAACTTCGGTGGATCGGAAAAAGAAGTTGCTCTTTCACTTGTAAATGCTGATGACGGCGGTTTGGTTATCACTGGAGTAACAAGGTCTTTTAGTGTTGGCGAAGAAGATTTGTTTATTCTCAAAACAAATGTTGATGGCGATTCACTGTGGTTTAAAACTTACGGCACAGCCGGAAATGATGGTGGTTATGGAATCAGTAAAACTTCCGATGGCGGATATATCATTACCGGACAATATAATTGGAGTGGTCTGTGGTTACTAAAGGTTGATGCATCAGGTGATACTATGTGGACAAAAGTTTTCGGTGGCAATAATTTTGAAGAGGGAGTTTCAGTTATTGAAACTAATGACAATGGATATATTGTGTGCGGACATTCATCTTCTTTTGGTAATGGTGAACTGGACGTATATGTGATCAAAACTGATTCTGCCGGTAATCTTCAATGGCAAAAAACTTATGGCGGTTCTGGCTACGATGAAGGCAGAAGTATTTTAAAAAGAGATAACGGATATCTTGTCCTGGGCAACACTGATTCAGGCACCGCTGGTGAGTTTGATTATTTTTTAATCTGGACTGATCAAAACGGCGATACAGTTCAAACAAAAACTTATGGTGATGCGGGGCAAGACAGATGTTTCGATGTAATAAATGTTGGATACAAATAATTTTTAATTGCCGGTACGGATTTTAATATTGCAACTTTAGGTGATGCCGGACTTTTATTAATTGAATCCGGTAACAGTCCTTCAGATGTCAAACCTGATCCGATGATTTCCGGATTTTCCTTATCGGATGCTTATCCAAACCCGTTCAATCCAACAACAAAGATAGTTTATTCACTTCCAGAAATTTCTTTTGTTACGCTTAAAGTTTATGATGTTCTGGGAAATGAAGTCGCAACTCTTGTTAATGAAGAAAAGCAAGCTGGCAATTACGAAGTTGAGTTTAATACGTCTCTACCAAGCCGATCAGGCTCGGCTTTGACGAGCGGAATCTATTTGTATCAATTGAAAGTCGGAAATTATTCGGAGTCAAAGAAGATGGTTCTGTTAAAATAATTCTTTAAAATAAAAAACGTCACCCTTTCATTCGGCGAAGGGTGACATCAACAATTAAATATATTTGTTTATCTAAAAAAACAAAGCCTCTCCCCTTCGGGGAGAGGTTTGGAGAGGGGCTGTCCTTATTTCTCTATTTCATAAACAGGTTTAATATCTACCGGAAGTTGTTCAAGATTCTTTCTTAATGTTTCCATTGAAGGTGAATTAACTGCATACTTTGCAATTAAATCTTTTGCACCCTGATAATCTCCTTTTGCCTGAATCATCAAAACCAGGTTTGCAAGATCACGCAATGCCGGACCAATCTTTTCAAAATTAACTTTTACTTTTTGTGTTTGATTATTGAACTCGTAAGCACCTTTTTCAAGAAGAAAATTATAGATGATTGCATTCCCGCCGCCGTGAGCTTCATTAATTCCAAATCTCACTGAACGGAAAGTACCTGCAAGAAATGTAACATAAGTTTCTCTTTCAAATGTTTCCGGAAAAACCCCCTTCTCTATCATAAAAACATTGTTATACATTCCAAGTATATCTGCTTTACATTCTTCCAAAGTTGCATAAGTTTCCTTCAACTCTTTTCTTACTTCAGTATCCCTTCCATCAACTTTTATAAAACCGGGACCAATTCCGTGAGACATTTCGTGCATTAATGAATGAGTGAAGAATGAATTAAATGTAACATACTTCATTTGATCAGGATCAAGAACAATTTCTGTAATCGGGATAAGCAGCTTGTCATACTTTGCGTGTGCAACATTTTTAAGCATAACTTTTTTTGAACCCTTTACTTTACGCACTCTTTCATCATTCGGAAGATTGAATGCAAGCGTTTGAACTCCGGCTTTTGTATCACCTGCTGTAAAAATCTCATTTACAACTGCAAGCGGTGATTCTGATCCACGTTCAAAATTTTTATATTGATCCGGAATCGGCAGATGAATTTCCATATCTCTTAAATACTGCTTGAACACATCAAGCTTTTTACTTTCTTCCTGATCTTTAATCGTAAGAAAACTTTCGAATGAAGCTTTATAGTTGAACATTCCATCTTCATAAACTTCATAGGGACCAATCACTATTTCAATTTTATGATCTTTCAAATCCATCCAGTCCATATCGCTCTGATAATAATCATTGCTCAAAAATGCATCAGCTCTTGAGTTTAAATATTTTTTGAGTGTTGGATTATCTGCAAACTCTGCGGCTTCCTTTAATAGTTTTGAAGCTTCAGTCAGTTTATCTTTCCAGTATTCGCTGTAAGGAATTGCAGCGAGTTTTCCATTCTCTCGTCTTATAACAGTAAACTCTGATGTAAAAGGTTTTTCGTCACCTGGATTTGCTTTTATCCAGTTTTCAAATTCTTCTTTGGTCATATCTTCAGGATAAAAATTTGCACCGAGTGGTTTTTTAAGTGAATCAATAAATGGTGCGTCATGCTCAAGCCGGTCAAATGGACCAAACATAATATTGAATAACTCGAGTTGCAGTTTGGAAACTTCTGTATTTTCTTTCAGCAGTTGTGCTTTTATTTCATCGTTCTTTGAGTAAACCTGTTCAAGAAAGATTTCATCCATTATTTTTGATGCCAGGTATAATTTTTCGACTACAACTTTTTCACGTTCATCGAGGGTGCTCGAATCATAATCAAGTTCGGTAGGAACAAACTTTGCAATTTTTTCTTTGAGCATTGCTATATCCTCTGCTTCTTTATTTTGTTCTGTTTTCTTTCCACATCCGAGAAGGAAGAAAGCAAGAACTACGAATATGAATGATTGAATGGATACATGGATGTATGTTTTATATTTCATTTGAATTACCTCATTAATTCAGCCAGATTCGATTGAATCTGACGATTATTATTTTAAAGTTATAAAAAATGATTTTAATGATAAGAAATATAAAAATAAACGCGCAATTAAAGCTTAGATTCAGATAATAATCAAAGCCACTCATCAAATAATTACGACAATTAAATTCGATTCTGCTTAAGTTTGTAAATCAACTAACTACAATAAGGTATAATAATGAAGCATCACAAATTTTTTTTACTAATTATATTGTTCACTATCCTGATTGCTGTTTTTACATTCGCACAATCACCCGAACGCAAAGAAGTTCCTGATAAATACAAATGGAATCTTTCTGATATTTATCCAACTAATGATGCATGGCAAAAAGATGTTGACATGCTTAAAACAGACGTTGATAAACTTGCTGCATTTAAAGGAACTCTTGGCAAAAGTGCTGATGAACTTTACACAGCATTAAAAACTTCATCAAATCTTCTAAAGACTTTATCAAAAGCATGGACTTATGCCAGCAACCTGAGCAATGAAAACCTGAATATTTCTGCAAATCAGGCAATGATGCAGCAGATGAGCGCACTCGGAACAAAGCTTGGCGAAGTTACTGCATTTATGGAACCAGAAATTCTTCAGATTCCGAAGGAGAAGATTGATCAGTTTTTTAAAGAGAAACCGGAACTTGCAAAAGAATTCAATATGTATATTGATAACATTCAAAGACTTCGTGCACACACACTTGATGAAGCCGGGGAAAAAATACTTGCAAGCTTTGGTTTAGTTTCTGGTGTTGAAAGTGATGTTTACGATATTTTCACTAATGCAGAAAAACCGGCTCCAACAGTTACCATATCAACAGGTGAAGAGATTGAGCTGACTCCAGCATCATACACCAGATATAGAACATTGGATAACCGCGAAGATCGTTCTAAAGTTTTTGAAACATTTTTTAACAGCTATGGCGATTTCAAAAATACTCTCGGTGCAAATCTCGGTGGAAAAGTAAAGAAGGATTGGATTTATGCGAAGGACAGAAATTATAATTCTTCTATGGAAGCCGCTTTGAATTCAGATAATCTTCCTGTGTCCGTTTACACAACACTGATTGCAGAGATTAATAAAAATTTACCAACTCTTCAACGTGCTTTGGATCTGAAAAAGAAAATGCTTGAATTAGATACACTGCATTATTATGATTTATATGTTCCTCTTGTTAAGAAAGTTGACATGAGTTTTACAGTTGAGCAGGGACAACAGATACTGCTTGAGGCACTAAAACCACTTGGCACTGAATACATTTCAACATTACAAACAGCATTTAACAATCGCTGGGTTGATTATATTCCAACAGTTGGAAAAAGAAGCGGTGCATATTCAACAGGCGGGGCTTATGATGTTCATCCTTATATATTAATGAATTGGACAGATGATTATGAATCAGTTTCCACTCTTGCTCACGAACTTGGTCATACAATGCACAGTTATTTTTCAAACAAGACACAGCCTTTTTCAAAAGCGGACTATGCTACGTTCGTTGCAGAAATTGCATCAACAGTAAATGAAAATTTGCTGAACAACTACATGGTTCATCATGCTAAAAATGATGAAGAGAAACTTTATCTTCTTGGGAGCTATCTCGAATTACTCAGAACCACTATCTTTCGTCAGACTTCCTTTGCGGAATTTGAATGGGAAATTCATAAAAGAGTAGAAGTCGGAGAACCAATTACCGGTGAAGATATGTGTGCAATTTATTTTGATATAGTCAAAAGATATTATGGAAACGATCAGGGTGTTTGCAAAGTTGATGATTACATTCAGTATGAATGGTCATACATTCCACATTTTCTTGGTTATAATTATTATGTTTTTCAATATGCAACATCTCTAATTTACGGAACAGCACTCGTAGAAAAGATGACAGAGAAAGGTCAAGCGGGTGTTGACGCATATTATAATATTCTAAAAGGTGGAGGATCAAAATATCCAACTGAACTGATCAAAGATGCAGGAATTGATCCGATGTCACCGGAACCGGTTTCGCTCACAATGAAAAAGATGAACAACGTAATGGATCAGATGGAAGAAATATTGAAAAAGATTGGTAGATAAATATTTCATGAGCTGTTACAGCTTTGGAGTTTGTCAGAGAACTAACAATTTGTCAACCTGAACTTGCCTGCCTGACAGCAAGGCAGGTTTCAGGTTCTCATTCCATTTCCATTTCAAAGCAATAGATTCCGATCCCGATAAATTCGGGACGGAATGACAGTATTAAGACAGACTCTTAACCTGGACAGCTTTTTTCAGCTTCAAGCTTTTTAAGCGTTCATATTAAAAAGATTTTTAATAAAAACAGAACTTGCAAATTGAGTTTATTTTTATGAAGTTCACTCAGGAAATTTTTCCGAAATAAAAAGATGATAATTTTGAAATAATCAAATGTGGAGGATTTAATGAAATTATTTTGTTCAACCCTAACAGTGTTCTTAATACTTATGATCACTAATGTTTTTGCACAATCAGCATTTCAAGGCAAAGTAGTTTTCTCTGTTGAAACGGATGGTGAAGAACAAGTAATGAATTACTTAGCAAAAGATAATAAGTTGAGAATGGAAGTGCCTGACGAGGGCGGCTATATCCTTTTTGACACCAAGAATTCAAAAATGTACATAATTATGGATGAACAGGAAATGTATATGGAAACAGATTTGCAGGGAATGGGTGAAAATAGCAATAGCAGTACCCGTAGTATCACCAAAACTGGTCAGACAAAAAAAATACTTGGTCATGATTGTGAAAAATTTACGTTTGTAGATGAAGATTCAAAAGGCGAAGCATGGATGACAAAAGAACTTGGTTCATTTATGTTCTTCACTCAAAATCAGCAAGATGTAGCAGGCTGGCAGAATGAAGTTTTGAAAGAAGGTTATTTCCCGCTGCAAGTAACTGAATACGATGAAGACGGAGCAGTAGAAAGCAATTACACAGTAGTTGAAGTCACACCAAAAGAATTGAGTGCTGATATGTTTACTCTTCCTCCTTCATACCAAAAACTTGATATAGGGAATATGGGTAATATTAAAGATATGATGAAATAGAAACTCAAACCATAGGCAATTTTTTAGGGCGGAGAATTTTTCCGCCTTATTATTTTCTGCTTTGAAGCGTTCGTTAACAAACCAAAAAAATCCGAGTTGCTCCATATAAAATGATAAATGAATAAAAACAATTTTTAAATTGTGAACGGCAAACCAGTTTTGTTTCGATTGCAAGAAATAAATTTTGTTGATGATAAAGATGGTAAACCGATTGCGATTAATCAGTTCATCGGTAAAAGACTAATTGCATCTTTCGGAAATTCGGATAGCGATTTGCAAATGCTTCAATGGACCGCAGCCGGAGATGGAAAAAGATTAATGCTGATTGTTCATCACACTGATGCCGAACGTGAATGGGCTTACGGTCCCGAATCGAAGAGAGGAACTTTTTCTGATTCATTAATGGAAGAAGCAAATTCCAATGGCTGGACGGTTGTAGATATGAAAAATGATTGGAAAGTAATTTATCCCTAACACTCATTATTGAAATATTTTTTAATGGACAATGAAAATCGACCACAGCGTAAAAACATCAGGCTAAAGGAATATGATTATTCATTTCCCGGATGGTATTATGTAACTATTTGCACATTTAATAGAATAAATTTATTTGGGAAAATTGCAGATGGGAAAATGGTTTTAAATGAGGATGGTAAAATTGTTGAAGAAGAATGGCTGCAAACAAAAGAAATAAGGAAGAATGTTGATCTGGATTATTATATAATTATGCCCAACCATTTGCATGGAATAATTATTATTGAACAATCGTTCGAAGATGTGATTATAAAAGGTAGGGGCGAATTGAATTCGCCCGAAAAAATCGATTCGGGGCGTATACAATACGCCCCTACAAACGATACATTTATATCTCCGTCTCATACACTCGGTGCTATTGTAAGAGGTTTCAAATCATCCGTAACAAAAAAAATAAGAGAACTATCCGGTAATTCTGAATTAAGAATATGGCAGCGAAATTATTATGAGCATATTATTAGAAATGATAATGATTTACACAGGATAAGAACCTATATACAAAACAATCCACTCAAGTGGGAACTGGATGAATATTATAATGCCTGATTAAAAGGTTTGCACAGTTGTTGATATGAAAAACGATTGGAAAATAATTTATCCGGAGAAATGAAACTGAAAATTATTTTTAAAAATCCTAGCGTCGGTTTAACAGCCGACCTTTTTTATTTATTTTTATTTCAAATAAATTCAGAAATTATTATAAAATCCATCTGCCTCGGTGATTGCTTAAATTAATTTATTTTGAAATCACTATTTTACTGACCCAACTAAAGAAATTATAAAACAGCTTTATGAACGAAAAAATATTACCCCTCTTTACCGAAGAAAAGACTATTAAGAAAATTCAGAATAAATTACCAAAGCTATTTCAAATTGCTGAATTAGAAAGCCAAAGAGCTGGAAAAGTTGGAATGGAAGTAGGTTCAATAAGGGAAAGAATAATTGTTTCACTACTGGTATATAAATTTGGCGAAAGAAATGTCGAAACAGAAATTCCTATTACTGAACCTGAAGTGGATGTTAAATTATTTGGTGACTCAATATCTATTAAAACTAAGACAGGAAATAGTTACACAGGTGTGAAACTGATTTGGACAGTTGATGCTGAAAATGCAGTAGAATTTCAGAATACATATAAACCGTCCTGTGATATTATTTTTGTAAAAATAAATTGGGGAAGCAAAGGTGGTTTATTCTATATTCCGCTCGAAATACAGTTAGAAGTATTTCAATTGTTGGGCAGAGAGAATTATATTAAATTGCCAAGTAAAGGAACAAATCCAAGAGGCGTTGAAATTTCAACTAAGGCATTGCAAATGTTGGTTGAACATAAAAAGAATAAATTTGTGAATATTGATTGGAAAAAAGAGGATATTAAATTTAATGCATTTAAAAGATGGATTGACTTATGGGATCAAGAATAAATTTATCTAAAAATGGAACCACAACAAGTTCTTTTGGTAGCCCCGGTAGAATTAATCACGACTCATCAAAATTTTATAACTCGCGATTATATGAAGGATTACTTCCTGATAAAAAATTAATTTATCTTGAGAACAAAATTCCAACCGAAATAATTAATTCTCATTTTTGCCACTCAAGTGAACAGATGAATGAATTACCTGATAATTCTATTCATTTGATGATAACATCTCCCCCGTATAATGTAACCAAAGAATATGATAATAATCTTAATCTTGAAGAATATATACTCCTGCTTAAAAATGTATGGAAGGAAACTTATCGTGTATTAGTTCCCGGTGGACGTGCATGTATAAATGTAGCTAATCTTGGAAGAAAACCATATATCCCTTTGCACTCATACATAATTAAAGATATGACAGAGATAGGTTTTATGATGCGAGGAGAAATAATCTGGAACAAAGCTGCAAATGCCAGCCCTTCTACAGCCTGGGGTAGTTGGCTATCTGCAGCAAATCCGGTTCTTAGAGATATTCATGAGTATATATTAATTTTTTCCAAATCATCATTTACCCATTCGGGAAATGGAAAAGAAAGCACTATTAAGAAAGAAGAATTTTTAGAGTGGACAAAAAGTGTATGGACTTTTCCACCCGTATCTGCAAAAAAAATTGGTCATCCCGCTCCCTTTCCCGAAGAACTTCCAAAACGTCTAATAAATTTATATTCTTTCAAAAACGATGTGGTATTAGATCCTTTCGTTGGTAGTGGTACTACTAGCTTATCCGCTGTAAAAAATAAACGTGATTTTATCGGTTATGACACCAACAAAAAGTATATACAGTTAGCTAATAAACGAATTACTGAATATGCCAGCCAGATAAAAATGGAGATATGAAATGATTAATTTTTTAACCATAGTTATATATCTAACCTTAAGCATAACCTCATTTTGTTTCGCACAACAAGAAACTCTGAGACCAATTAATCCTGACACGCTTAGATGGTTTGGTCTGCAACAAAGTTACCCTCAATTCAGTTATACATGGATAACCGGAAATGAGAAAGATGAGAACATTTACATATTTAGGGTGAAATTAAAAGCTAATGGACAGTTACCGCCACTCAAACATCCTGACACGCGTTATGGTACTGTACTCTCTGGAACTCTTTATATTGGATTCGGAAAGTCAATTGATAACTCTGCGATGTTTGAAATTTCAAATGGTGAAGTGTATTGCATTCCAGCAAACCAAACGCACTATATAAAAGCTGGAGATAGCGATGTTACATATCAGGAAGTTGGCTTTGGACCAACGGCAACAACTGGAACAGCTGTATTTAAATAGTATGAAGATTTGTTATATATCTAATAATGAAAACATTCCTGAATTCTTAAACTGAAAACTAAAGTACACCAACTCCCAGCGGACATCTCACCCAGTTCCTGTCTTCTTCTTCAAAAATTTCATTTTCTTTAATCACTATTCGTTCTGCAGGAATTTGATGAACGGTCAACATATGATTTTGAATTGCTTCGGCTCGTGTAGTTGCAAGATTTTGAAATTCAATTACAGAAACAGGTTGAACTAAAATAATTTTTTCTCTTAACTCATCGAGATAATTTCTTAAATCACCGTTACCATCAGAATCAATTGAATTTTTAATTTTAATTAAGCTAAGAGTTGAATCATCATAGCTTTGCACATAAAGTTCTTCAATAATTTGCTGACCTTTGGTGTAATCATTATTTGTCGGAGATGAACTCGAATCACTAAAGTTCTGTCCTGTTAATCTGTAATTATAAATGCTGTCAAACTTTGCTTCGCGAATTGCTCTTCCATCTGTGATTGTATCAACAGCTCCATAAATTTCCAAAACAATTCCCGGGCGTTCTGCCATTATCTTTGACAGGTTTATCATCTTTTCAAACTGATGATTTTCAAGTTTTGCATTTCCAGCTTCAAAGTCAACTGATTCGAGATCTTCTCCACCAATTCCAAGCAAGTTTCCTAAAAACCTGAATGGTGCTGTAACTATTGTTGTGAGAACCCTTTTAACTGCCCACCAGACTAAAGCCCCGGTATCTGTTTCTGGATCATTCAAATCTCCTTCTACTTCAAGGTCAAGATCTATATTATCGTTGGCATCTTTCAGAAGTGCAATTGCAAGTTTAATCGGCAGACCTAATCCTTCTTCACCTTCAACTTCATCTCCAAGTGTAAACTTGTTTAAAAATATTTTACTGTATGAAGTAAGAATTCCTTTATCAATTTTGTATTGAATATCGAGAGAAAGTTTCCCGCTCTCCAGATAATAACCAATAAAGTCAATTGAATATGGGGTAAGATTTGTCATTTCGATATTATGGAAATTCACTTTGATATTAGAGTAAGCTATCGGATCGAACGGATCCATTTTTCCTTCTATTTTTGCCAGACCATATTCATCGACTGTTCCTTGCAGTTTTATTTCTGCACCAAGAGGATTTTCACTTGTAAAACCTGTTACTTCTCCATTCATATTGTGAATCTTCGATGCGAACTTCAGCGGCAGACTAAAATCAGAAAAAAACACTTCACTGTTTTCAATTTTTATCTTACCAATATCATATTCAAAATCTATTTGGTTCTTTCCGGTATCGACAGACTCAACGAAAGGTTGATTCGTATCAGTGAGACTAATGAAACGTGCATTGGGATCGGTAAATCCCATAGCAAGTGTATCAGAGATCTCTCCCGAATCTTCTGCTGCAGGTGATACTTTAAATAGTTCAGACAGGTTAAAGCTTTTATCTTCAGCAATGGCTATCCTCGCATAAAGATTTTTGAGATCAACTTCGCCAATGCTTATCTGTGTTGGGTTGAACGTCCCTTTAATATCTAAAACCGTAAGAGTTTTCCATTCAAGGAATCTTTCATCGTTTTTTGTATCGTAAAGTTTTAAATCCTCAAGTTTTGAGTTCGCATTAAATGATACTTGAATTTTATCGGATGCAGATGGTTCGTTCAGTTTGAGATTTCCATCAATAGAAAGTTTTCCGTCATCCAGCCGCAGATATGCAAAATCTGAAATGTATGGAGATAAAACCACCAGACTGGCTTCATTGAATGAAAATTTTAAATCTGCTTTTAATGGAGTCATTGAAAAATTTCCGCTAAGCGAAAATGTTCCGCCTCGTCTGAGTTTTGAGGTCAAATGAAATCCCGATGTGTCCGCTGAATTAAGATGTAAATCAGTAACAGTAACGCTGAAGCTGTCAATTTTCGTTTCTGCTGGTGGGGCAATCGATTTATCAGTTATCAATAAATACAGTCTCTCCAGTTCAAATTTGCGTATTAAAATTTCCCAATTACTTTCCTCTTTGTTAACCTGATCCGTGATTATACCAGTTTTAACAGGACCTATCTTTGGGTCAGTTGTAACGGTATCTGTATTGGGATTAGATAATTTCTTAATCAAATCTGAAAAATTAAATTCTTCCTGATTAAGTCTGATAACATTACCTTTTGGTTCGGTCAGTCTGATCTCCTGAAAATCAAGTTCTTTATTGATCAACGGCATAAGACTGAAGTTGATGAAAAATTCTTTAAACGAAATAAAGATTTCTTTCTTTTCTTTTTCGTATAATTTAAATCCTTCAACCGAAAGTGAAAATGTAAATGGGTTGAAGGAAACCGATTCAATTTCAGCATCACGTTTAAGTTCTATCTTTATGTAATTAATTGCCTGGCTTTTTATAACCATCGGTACAATGAAAAAACCTGCTGCTGTATATACCAGGAAGAGAGATAGTACAGACCAGAAAATAATTTTAGGGATTTTTTTCGTAAATAATTTCATCTAAATAATATTTTATATAATAAGAGCCGTGATAACAGATAATACAAAATTAGGTAAAATTCGACGCCCTGCAAGAATGTAATCAGTTGAGTTTTCGCTTTTCTTTTTTTTGCAGAATGATTTCCAGAAAGCAACAAGAAAAACAACAATGAAATTAGCTGCGATTACTATCCAATCATTATATTCAAGCATAAAGAACCGATTATAAATTATAATTGTTTACCAGGGATTGTCATTCCGGCGAAGACTGCGATTAGAGGACGAGTCCGGGATCTAAGCAGCTACATTCGGATTCCAACAAGCGGGAATGACAGCCACACTATATCTATTCATTCTTCTATTATAAAACTAATTGCCGTGCCACCGCCAGGTGCTAATATTAAACTCAACGTGTCTGAACTGTTGAGCACTTTATTTTCAATTTTATACGCTGTAGGATTTTTATCCCAGTGAGAATCTTCTGCATCCTGATATAAAGTTGTTTTATAACTTTTGCCTTCATCTAAAAAATCTAAAGAAATTTCAATCGTTCTTTCATTTTCATCAGTAATACTTCCGAGAAACCATTTATTTGTGTTTCTTTCTTTTCTTGCAATAGTGATGTAATCACCGATCTCACCATTCAGAACAATTGAAGTGTCCCAATCAACCCCAACATCTCTTATAAATTGAAACGCAGGATGCGCATCGTAATTTTCAGGTAAGTCTGCAGCCATTTGCAGCGGACTGTAAAGCACAACATAAATTGCAAGCTGATGAGCAAGTGTTGTGTTAACCTGATTTTCTTTTTTATACTTATCAAATTTTATATCAAATATTCCCGGAGTATAATCAATTGGTCCGGCAAGCATTCGTGTGAAAGGAATTATTGTTAAATGTTCGGGTGGGTTTCCGCCATCCGGCGACCAGGCATTGAATTCCTGACCACGCAAACCTTCGGCACTAACTAAGTTTGGATAAGTTCTTCTCAGTCCAGTTGGTTTTATTGGTTCGTGTACATCAATCATAATCTGATATCCGGCAGCTTTTTCCATAACCTTTCTGTAATGATTAACCATCCATTGTCCGTGATGATATTCACCATTGGGAAGAATTTGTCCCACATATCCGGTTTTGACTGCATGAATTCCCAGACTTTTACAGAGAGCAAAAGCTGTGTCCATTTGTTTTTCATAAGTCAGAATTGCAGCTGATGTTTCGTGATGCATAATGATCTGAACATTTTTTTCTTTTGCATATCGAACAACTTCTTTCAAATTATAATCAGCGTACGGAGTAACGAAATCAAAAATACCTTCGCGATCGTGATCACCAAACCAGTTTTCCCATCCGGTATTCCATCCCTCAATCAACACAGCACCAATACTGTTAGCTGAAGCGAAGTCAATATATTTTTTAGCATTTTCGGTTGTTGCCCCGTGTCTGCCGATTTTCATATCCCAGGTACTTTTACCAAGATGCATTTCCCACCAGATACCAACAAACTTTGTAGGTTTAATCCAGGAAACATCTTCGATGATATTTGGTTCATTGAGATTTAAAATTGTTCTTGAGTTAACTAAATCAGTGGCTTTATCACTAATTAAAATTAATCTCCACGGAGTAACGAAAGGGGTTTTTGTTTTAACTTTTATTCCTGAATCATTTCCAACGAGTTCACTTTGAAATAGAAGATTTTCTTTGTCAACTTTCAATGTCATATCTGCATAGTTTGTAAGATTTGCTTCAAGTATGCTGATATACATTCCATTATTTGTTTTCATTGTGACCGGTAAGTTAACGGCATTCTCAGGAATATAGGTTTGTGCAAGCGCTTCATTTCCTCCTTTAGCAAGAGCATTTATTTCACTGAATTTCGTTGTATTGAAAAGATGTTCGTATATGTCCCAATCTCCTGGAGACCACCAGCAGGTATAATCGCCGGTTAATTTGAATTGCGTATTTTCGTCCAGTAGTACAACATCGTTAAAATTTTCCTGTTCGGGAAAATCAAACCTGAATCCGACGCCATCGTTGAAAACTCTGAAAGTAATAAAACATCTTCTTTTATTCTGATCTTTTTCCTGTAATTCAATCTTTAATTCTTTGTAATTGTTTCTAATAAATCGCTGCTCGCCCCATACTGTTTGCCATGTTTGATCAAACGATGAAGTGAATATGTTTACAATCTCTAGATTTTTTCCAAAGGATTCCTGATCTTGAAAATCAAAACTAAAATACGAAGTATCAATTATTTTATTATCCGAATAATTAATTAAGTAACCGGCTTTGCCTTCACCTGACAAATAAAAAATAAGTTTTATTTTTCCATCAGGCGATAACAGCTCAGTTTCATTGTTTCCATTTCCGCAACTATGGAATAAAAGTATTACAATTAAAACGACTATAGTTTTCAGATAAATAAAATTTTTCTTCATGCGTTTTCTTTCTGTAATTTGAATCTGATTCTGAGTACACTGTCCTTAAAATCTGTTGAGATTATTCTGAAACCGCCAATATCTTTCGTGGTTGAAACGTGTAAACCGCTGCAGGGACATGCATCATAATCACCGATTTTAATTATCCTGATTTTTTCTCCGGCATTATCCGGCAATTTTGACAGATTGAATTTCTCTTCTGCATCTTCTTTAGAAAAAAATTCTTCTGTTACTTTCAAATCGGATTGAATAATTTTGTTTACTCTTGATTCTATTTCTGCAATTTCTTCCTGAGTTAAATTCCTGTTGAAATGATAATCGCATTTCGATTTTTTCTTTTCAATGTGATTGCTGAAGGACCTTCCGCAATTAAATATTCTTACCATAGTCTGATTTAGAATATGCTCTGCTGAATGCATCTGAGGATGATATTGTTTATTAGATTTTATCTCGGGATCAGAACTTGTGTTCATATCAAAATAATTGCATGATGGCTAATTGTTTTTCCTTTTAGATTAAAAATTGATATACTCGCAATCGAAAACTATAAAAAAATACAAAATCACTGCGGAACTCTTTATGAAAGATAACAAATCTAATCTCTACTTTATTTCCCTTGGAATACTAATAACAATCGGAATTTTATTTATTATTACAGTGCTGTTACTTACAGAGAACAAAACTATTGCAAACGGTAATCCCGATGAAAATTTTCCACAGGGATACAGAATAGTTTCACCCGAAATACCAACCTATCTTGAATTCGCCGGAGAAGAAATTCCAACCGATAACTTTGAAGTCTATGAAAGAATGGAAAGAGAATTTTTATCAAATACTTACTGGCATTCAGCAACTATACTTGCAATTAAACGAGCTGGCAGGTGGTTTCCTGTAATAGAACCTATATTAAAGAAGAATAACATTCCGGATGACTTTAAATATTTATGTGTTGCAGAAAGTAATATGGAAAATGTTGTTTCCCCTGCTGGAGCAACAGGCTTTTGGCAATTCATGAAAGAAGCTGGAACAAAATACGGTCTGGAAATAAATTCGCTTGTTGATGAAAGATATCATGTTGAAAAATCTACAGAAGCTGCGTGCAAATATCTTCTCGATTCTTACAATATGTTTGGAAGCTGGATTACTTCCGCTGCTTCTTATAATATGGGTCAGGATGGAGTAAAAAATCAACAGGAAAGACAGAAAGCAAAAAATTATTTCAATCTTGTTTTGAATTCAGAAACATCAAGATTTGTTGCGAGGATCGTATCTCTTAAATACATTTTGCAAAATCCTGAAAAGTATGGGTTCGATATTAAAGATAAGGAGAAGTACAAACCACTTGAATATACTGAAATAATATTGGACAGTTCAGTTACTGACTTAGCAGACTATGCTAAAGGATTAGGTATAAATTATTTTATTTTGAAGATGTACAACCCCTGGCTGCGTGATAATTATCTTAACAACAAATCAGGAATGAAATACTCAATTAAGCTGCCATCGGAAGGTAGTATTGAAATAATTAACGATTGAGATTGGTTAAATGTTTTTAAAGACTCTGTAAAAAATATTTAATTTTTTTATAATACTTTATTTTGGTTCCCAGTCAACACCATCACAGGGGATGTAGTTTTCGGTTGGATGTTTGTCGTACTTGATACAAAGTACTGCAGAGCTATCAAAATGTTTACAACTAGAACAGAGTGTTGATTCAATGACTTTTTTGTTGTGCTGTTCAAACCATCTATAGCTCGCCATTGCAGGATGAATGATAAGTACATAAATTGCTGCGACGCTGACAATCCACCATAGTTGAATATCCATGTGCAATCTTAATATCCACAATACGGGAATTGTCATTGCTGTCCTGATGATTGTCCAGAAAACTATTGCGCCCAATTAAAATATCTTTATTAAATAAAAGGTTATTGACAATTTGCTAATATAATGCCAGTATAAAAAGTCTAAATTTTTAAGTTCAAATGAGGGTTTTTTAAAGCTAATTGAAGGTGTTATGTTTGTAATTTTTACATATAAATATTAATATTGAGTGCTAATTAACTAAGTTTTTAGAGGGGTTCGTCATTGTAAATAATTATGGGGAAAGAAAATAGAGTGAGCGCGGGTGGGTTCGAACCACCGACCCTCTGCTTAAAAGGCAGATGCTCTACCCCTGAGCTACGCGCCCTTTTTAAAAAGGAATTCAAATATAGTAAGTTGATAATTCTAATACAAAATAAAGATTTGAACACCAAAATCGATTGGCGGTAAATATGGCTTCCCTAAAAAATTCAAAAATTCTTGTTTGTGATGATGATGAAACTCTCTGTTATCTTCTTAAAGAACAACTTCTCGAAGAAGGTTTTGAAGTTGACGCCGTCTATGATGGTAAATATGCAATAGAATCAATAAAAAGATCAAATTATGATATACTTTTGCTTGATCTGAATATGAAGGAAGTTCAGGGAGAGGAAGTACTTAAATTTGTAAAAGATTATAATGCTTCGCTACAAGTTATTATACTCTCTGCTCAGGGAGAAATGAGAAAAGCAATTGAATGTATCAAGTCTGGTGCTTACGATTTTATAACCAAGCCGTATGAATTTGATGATCTGATGCTCACCGTCGGCAGAGCACTTGAGCATAAAGATTTACTTGTTAAAACGGAAATTTTAACCAAAGAGATAAGTAAAAAGGGATCTGAAAATATAGTTGGAAACAGCGCCCAGCTTAAAAGAGTTCTTAATCTTGCAAACAAAGCTGCAATTTCTGATTCAAATATTCTTATCGAAGGAGAAACCGGAACGGGAAAAGAACTTCTGGCAGAATACATTCATAAACACTCCGCACGAAAAGATAAACCTTTCGTTGTAATTAATTGCGCTTCTCTGCCCGACCAACTTATTGAAAGTGAACTCTTCGGGCATGAAAAGGGAGCTTTTACAGATGCAAAAAATACTAAACAAGGATTGGTTGAAATTGCTCACGGCGGTACATTATTCCTCGATGAAATTGGTGAACTAAGTCTTTCACTTCAGCCAAAATTGTTACGGTTTCTTGAAAATGGAGAGTACCGAAGGATCGGGGGAATTACTACTTTAACATCTCATGTAAGAGTTATTGGTGCGACAAACAGAAATCTTCTTGAAGAAGCTGACAATAAAAATTTTCGTAAAGATTTATTGTTCAGGTTAAATGTTATTACGCTAACAATTCCACCACTGAGAGATAGAAAGGAAGACATTCTTCTGCTTGCAAACTACTTCATAAAGGAAAAATCTCCGATACGCTCACCAAAACATCTCTCACAGGAAGCAGAAGATATGCTCATTAGTTATTCATTTAACGGTAATATAAGAGAGCTTGAACATATTATTGAAAGAGCTTTAATATTTGCAGAAGGAGATGTTATTTATCCTGAAGATTTAAATCTTCCTCAATCCTATCAAACTCCAACCAGAAAACACACGGATATTGAACATGCTGAGGAAATTTTAAGTATGGAAGAACTTGAGCGGTGGCACATTAAAAAAGTCCTTGATAAAAACAGATGGGATAGAACACAGACAGCTAATCAGCTTGGAATTAGTCCAAAGACTCTGTATACCAAAATCAAGAAATATGAATTAAAACCAGTTTAATTTTTAATGCCTTCGAGCATAATTGCCAAATATTCGCCTGATCTTGTTTTCGGAGAAAACATTCCGGTAGCTATAACTGATAGTAAACTGAGAATAATTTGGCACAACAAAAAGTTCAGGGAAAATTTCACCGGGATCAGATTAAAGGGAAAGGATCTGGTCAGCTTATTAAGTTCATTTGGAATCGATAAAGAGATTGATTCTGTTTATACTAAACCCACCTACAGACACATCCATCAGATTAATAAAGTTTTACATATTGTTCCTCTCTTTGACAAAAACAAAAAGAAAACTCCTGACAATTACAAAATAGAACTCACGGAACCAACAAGCGAACTTCTAGAAAAAACTTCTCTGTCCTTTTCAAAACCCAACGATTTAGATTTCAGAAGTGTGTTACAGGATATTCTGACTCTATTAGTTAAAGAAAATTCTATCGACAGACTTTCTGAAGAAGTACTATCCAAATCTATTTTCCTGACAAAAAGTGATCTCGGTATCATAACTTTTATAAATGAAAATTCCACCAGAGAATTCAAATACTTCGATCAAAGAAAAATAATAATTAACAAACCAGAAGTCGAAAAAGTCGTCAATTCAGATTATAAGTTTATTTCAAAATGGTTAATTCTGAATAAGTCTTCACTGATTGCAGCTAACCAGAAGAATAACCTGGGGAGTAATCTTGCTAATTCTATCGGCTGTGATAATCTGATAATTTCACCTTGTATCTTTGAGAATAAACTGATTGCCACATTAATTGTTGGAAAGAAAAAAAATAGTTTTTCTAATGATGAAATACAATTGCTGGAACAGTTTGCTATTCTCCTGACATTTGTAATCACCAACATTAGTACACGGAATCTTAATACAGCATTAGAAAACAGATTGCTGCAGACACAAAAGCTGGAAACTATCGGAAAACTTTCGAGTGGTATGGCGCATGACTTTGGCAATTTACTATCGAGCATTTTCGGCAGCGTAAACTTATTACGGAAGCGTGTCGATCAATCAGACAATGTTCAAAAGTTAATTGATAATATTGAAAACTGTTCTGTCAGGGCACGTGACTTAACCAAACGTTTACTTTCGTTCGGCAAACCGACTCCTAAAAGAAAAGAACTTGTTAAACCTCATCAGATATTAAATGAGATAAATAAAATTGTAACTCAAACTTTTCCGAGAACGATTACGCTTACAGAAGAAATCGACGAACATCTTTATGATATTATAGGAAACGGGACCGAGATTTATCAGGTACTCCTCAACTTATGTGTTAATGCAAAGGAAGCCTTCAACGAAAAAGGAAATATTAAAATTAGTGCAAAGAATATTTCCATAGATGAAAACAACATTGCGTTTCTGCCAATTTTAAAAATTGGGAATTATGTGAAGTTTTCAGTAAAGGATAATGGTGCGGGCATTGAAGAGCAACATCTGACAAAAATATTTGATCCTTATTTTTCAACTAAATCTAAAGATGCAGGTTCGGGTTTAGGTTTATACGTTTCGTACGGAATTATTAAAGCACACAATGGGATAATCGACGTAACAAGTAAACCAGGCGCCGGAACTACATTTGATGTTTATATTCCGGCTTTTGAACCACCGAAAGAAAAACAACCGGAGCCGGGTGAAAAGATAATACTGCTGGCTGATGATGAACCAATGCTTGGAGATTTGCTGGCTGAATTGCTTGAAACAAATGGTTATTCAGTAATTAAAGTTTCATCAGGAAAGGAAGCGCTCACAGTGCTTCTTGAAGAAATAAAAGTTGATCTTGCAATAATTGATTATAATATGCCGGGAATGTCCGGACTTGAAACAATAGTAGAAATTAGAAAGTTAAATTTGGATCTGCCGATTATTTTGTCTTCTGGCAGTATGTGGGCAAGTCACGAATCAGAGCTGACACAATATAAAATTAATGGTCAGTTAAATAAACCATACGAATTTGAATCGATGCTTGCAACAATACGGAAATTTATTTAGGTCTCCTCCTTTTCTTCAACTCTTATCATCTTTACATCCTTCGCATAGTCAGACAATTCCGGATTTGTAATAGCATTAAGTTTATTAAGTACATCACCAATATCTTTTATTGCTGCATCTATGTACTTTATTCTACTCAATATTGCGTCTTTAGTTATGACTTCCTTTTCTAATTCATTTTTAAGTGCGGCAGAAGAAAGACTAAGAAGAGTAAGTGGTTGTTTTATTTTATGATTTGCTGTTACAATAGTAGCAATGAAGGTTGTTCTTTTCTCAATTTCCAGTAACTGTTTATTGGCTTCAGATAATTTTAAGGCTGATTTTACTCTTGCCATTAATTCAATCCTGTTGAATGGCTTTTTAATGTAATCAAATGCTCCTGCCTCAAGTCCTTCCTTAGTGTCTTCAGCGCTGGCTTTTGCAGTAACAAGAATTATAGGGATATGTTTGGTTTTTTCATTGTTGGTGAGAATTTTACAAACTTCAAATCCACTAATATCAGGCATCATCACATCCAACAAAATAAGATCGGGTAATACTTCATTTGCTTTCTCTAATCCCTCGTTTCCATCATACGCAGTGATGACTTCATATCCCTCCTGAATCAATCTATCCTGGAGTATGAAAACATTTTCGGGCAGATCATCTATTACAAGAATCTTTTTCATTTTATGTGGTTTTCAATTGAGTAATCAATGTCTGAATCTTGTGAGAAACAAATGCCGGGTTTACAGGCTTGGGAATATAATCTGAAAAACCATGCCTGATAATTATTTCTTTATCTTCCTTCATCGCTTTTGCAGTCACTGCAATAACAGGGATTTCTGCCCACTTAGTATTTGCTTTAATATTTTTTATGGTTTTGAATCCATCCATTTCAGGCATAATAATATCAAGCAGTATCAGGTCTGGAATTTTATTTTCCAAAATATCCAGGCATTCTTTGCCATTGTGAGCAAGAATAGGATTACAGTTTACCGTCTTAACAATTTCAGATAATGTAAACAATGTGTTAGAATCATCATCAACAATCAGAACATTTAAATCAAACTGCTGATTATTGTTTGATTCTGAGTGTAATATTGCTTTAGGTTTCTTTTCAGTATTGGGCGGAGAATCGGGCACCTTCACAATTGTTGATTTGGCAAGTTTTTGAATCTCAAGCCAGTTGCTTACATAATGAAATACATCTATTGTGTGCTGTTCTGATTTTAAAGTTATTTCTTTTAAACTTTCATTCAATGATTTTTTTTCTGAATCGGAAAATTCATCATTTATAGCTATAAGCACCGGAATATGTCTGGTTTTCGAAGTTGATTTTAACTGATGAGTAAGTTTTAAACCATCCACACCCGGGCTTGTCAGATTAATTATAATAACATCCGGCTGATTCTCTATTATGTGCATTAAAAAATAATCGCCCGGACTAAATAAACTAAGTTCAATTCCATTATTCCTGAATGTTTCTGAATAGAAGCTAAAGTCCTCATCATCAAAATTTACAATAACAACTTTGCTCATTTTCTTTTTAAGGAGATTTGTCAATCTCGTAAATGAATCATCAAGGTTTTCAAATGTTGCAGGTTTTAATACAAAGTCAAATGTGTCTAAACAATAGCCGATGTTTGCTTCCGTTAACAAAGAAATTAAAATTATGGGAAGGTTTTTTGTTTTGGGATTTTTCTTTAGATCAGACAGTGTCTTCCAAACATTCTTAGTGGAATTCTTGGCATCAACTATTATTGCCAGTGGTGTACTGCTATCCTCAAAACTGAGATTATCTGCTGATTCATCAGTAAATGCTATTTCATATCCCATTGATAGCAATTCCTGTTTTATTGAAGTCCTTAATTTTCTTTCCTGATCGATAACAAGTATTAAATTTTTATCATTTGCGTCAACTTCATCTTTTAGCATCATAGAACGATTATCAGGAACAATCATAAACACCTGTTTAAATGGAATCGAAAAATTAAACGCAGAGCCATTATTAAGTTCACTTTTAACTGTGAGTTCTCCACCAAGTATATCAGCAAGTTTTTTACTAATCGAGAGCCCCAATCCGGTACCACCGCGCTTTTTTGCTTTAGTACTATTCGCCTGTTGAAACTCTTCAAAGATAAAATTGATATCTTCAGTTGCGATTCCGATTCCTGTATCAATCACTTCAAAATTGAGCATTTCGTTTCGTACGGAAATTCTCAACGTCACTTTTCCATAGTCTGTATATTTGATTGCATTACCAAGAAGATTTATTAGTACTTGAACTACTTTCCCGCGATCTGTGCTGATAATAGTATGCGTTTCAATATTCCTGATAATTTCATACGATATTTTTTTCTCCGCAGCGAGTGGTGAGATAGCTCCGGAAACTTCTGTAAGGATCTCATCTAACAAAACATTTTCGTTAATGACTTCAATTTTACCGGCTTCGATTTTTGAAAGATCAAGAATATCATTTATCAGAGTCATCAATCTTTTTCCGCTGTTAAAAACGACTTCTAACCTTTCCTTATTGCGTGGTTCAAGATCAACTTTTTCGAGCATCAGCTCTGTTAAACCCAGAATTGAATTCATTGGTGTTCGAAGCTCGTGAGACATTTTCGCAAGAAATTTTGATTTGGCATCAGTCAGTTCAATTGCTTTCTGTTTTTGCTTTTCTAATTCTTCAGTCTGAGCCGTCAACTCTCTGTGCAGGTAGAGAAGAGTTTCATTCTGTTCTTTGATTTGAATATTCTGCTTTTGATACTCATCGTTAAGAATCTTTAAATCGGCAACCAGTTTTTCTAACTGCAATAAAGCACGTGCGTTTGTAATTCCAATTGCCAACTGATCTTTTATTTTCTCAAGATAATCTCTTACTTCTTCCCGGGGTCTTGTTAATGAACCGAGTTCTAACAGTGCAACTGGTTTATTGTTATAAACTACCGGAAGGAAAAGCAGATATTTTAATTTTAATTCCACAAGTCCTGTGGAGACAACCGGGAGTGATTCTTCGTCAATTAATTCAAGGCTCTGTTTAGTTTCCAGAACTTTTTTAAAGAAGGAATTGTTTTGTGAATGCCCCGGTTTTTCTGTATTCAGACCATAAGAAGAAATCAGTTTCAATTCATCCTCTACAGAATACAATCCACCGATAATAAAATCACCCGCATCCAATATTTTCTTTAAAGCGGCATCAGAAATTTCTTTCAAAGTTGGATTCTGATTAATGAGCGTGATGAACTCCGCATATTCATTTCTGGCTACTTCTCTCTTCTTGAGTTCGTCCAGCATTTTATTAAATGCCATCCCGAGTTTACCAATTTCATCCTTACTTTTAATTTCAATTTTATTGTCAAACTTTCCGGCATACGTCTGCTCGGTGGCTTTACTTAGTTGGGTGAATTGTTTCCTTAGTTTGTCAGTAAAAACCAAAGTAAAAATTAACGAGAGTGAAATGCTGACTAACCCGATTATTAAAAAAATGTTTCTAAGTGTGGATCTAAGTTCGCCGGCTTCAGCAAAAGTTGAGAATACTAAATAATAGAAATTATTCTTATTCTCGTCGGCGGCAGGTTTATAGATAGTTGCAAGAATATCTTCAGATTCTGTCCCCTGCAGATAAAGTTCAAAATTTCCTTTCGATTTTAAATCTTCAGCTGCGAGATTTAATGCGTGAAGATATTTTTGATTAGCCTGTTCATTAGAAAAATCAGCAACATAACCATCCCAGATCAGGGCTACTTCCGAGTTTACTCTTTGAGCAATATCATTAAGCATTTCATTATTTATTTCTCTCCCATAAAGATATTCTTTACCATCAGGTGCAGTGTATGAGATCATTATCAGATACGGATTTGAAGCGGTAAACTCTCTTAAGCTGAATTCTTTTGGCGGTAAGTTAATATTGTTCTTTACTTCATAATGTGACACGGATTTATTATTAAGCTCAATAATAAAATCAAGATTGCTCGTTTGAAACTTTTTATCTGACCATAAATCATCAATTCCATTTGTATATAAGGAAATAAAATCATCTTCTATTCCATTTTGGAACTGCTTATTAACACTTACTAAACTTCTGGCAGATTGCTGCAGGCTTCGCGTTTGAAAGTTTGTTAGAACTTCATAAATAATTGAATAGAACACAACAAATGAAGTTCCCAGAATCAGTGCGACTATAAGAAAGTTGATTAACAATATTCTGAGACTGATCTTCATCTATCACTCTTGTACAGAATGTGATTTACTGGTGATTTACTTTATTGATAGTTGAAAGAAGCTCTGCTAAATCATAAGGTTTGCAAAGAAAATCAGATGCTCCGAGCTTTGCACATTCAATTGCACTCTTTACATCTGACTGAGCTGTTAATATAATTACTTTGGATTTGAAGCCCGGGATGTTGTTGATTTCTTTCTGAACATCAAAACCATTTTTCCCGGGCATGTTAAGGTCAAGAAGAATGAGATCCGGATTATTCTGAATTAAAAATTCTACTGCGCTTTCTCCGTCTGTTAAATACCTTGCATTGTATCCTTTTGCATTTAACTCTTCAGAAAGAAAACTACATAAATTAATATCATCATCAACAATCAGAATTGATTCCATCTGTTAAGGGGTTTCTTTGGATTCAAACTCGTACAATTTAATTTTGTTCCTGCCTCCATCCATCTCCCTTTTAAGTACATTTTCCCACTGAGGATTTTCGAATCTTTCCTGAAGCGTTGGCATAATCTCCAGCTTTAACAGAATCACAAGTTCTTTCTTTCTTATTGTGGTCTGATCAAACCCGGTAAGATAACGAATACCAAATACCCACCATGGAAGATCCTTTAAGAATGGAATTCCATTACGAACTACAAGTTCTTCATTTACAAACAAACCACCGATAGCAGTTTCTTCACCATCCAGCATAATAACCTGAGTAGCTGCTGTTGTCTTTCTGATTTCTGTTGTTAATTCACTTGTCTGGAATGAACTCCTCTCAACAGCAACATCTAAAAGTGCATAATCTAATCCATTTTCCTTATGAACGTAAGGGGTTACAATTATTATTGTTCCGGTTGGAAAGAATTGTTCAGTTGTATTGCCAGCAAAATCTCTTGTTCTTACAGAGAAGTCCGATCCAATTTGAATTTTACCTTCGTTTCGATCTCTTACCACAATACTCGGATTTGAAATTATTTCACCAATATTGTTCTGTTCAAAGAATTTGAATACTGCAGTTGCTTGTCCAAAAAAATCACCTATCTGAAAATCAGATGTAACACCCAATTTAAATTCTGGTTGGAGACCTTGTGAACTCTGCTCACGTGATGTTTCTGTTTCACCTCTTAAAACACCAGCAAGATTAGTTTGTTCGCCGGAAAGCAAAACTCTCCAATCAAGGCCAACTTTTTTTGCTTCGACCAAATCTATTTCGCAAAAGAGAGCAGATATTTTCACCTCTCTTTGAGTTGGGGGAGCATAAGTTTCGGGAGTTCTTTCAAGCTCTTCTTTTGTTTTAGATTTTACAATAATTACATCTTCCTTCATTTCATACTCAAGACCAGCAAAATTAACGATCATAAGAAGAGCTTTATCGTAAGGCATATTAGTAATTTCAATACCAATAGGATCTGTTTTCTGCACAGTTGCGACAATTCCTCTTCCGGAAACACTTTCGCTCACTTTGCTGAGCAATTCAATTGCCTGGTTGAAAGGCAGTGTTTCAGACATGGTCACCAGCTCGTCCGGGTTCTGGTTGGTTTTAAATCTTCGCTCCCAATATTCCTGAGGCGACGCCTGAAGGACGATGAAAATTGATATAACGAAGTAAGCTATAATGTTTTTCATGCTTGTACTCTTATTTTGTATTTAAATTTCTGTCTAATTCAAGGGTTACTTGTTCAATAATTCCACCCTTGTTCAGGATGAAGCTGACTGTGTTATTGTCATAGTCAATTTTTGTAAGGTATCCGAGGTAAACTTGTTCTCCTTCCCAAACTAAGTATGTGCTGCCTTTATTATCAGCCACAAAAGCACCTTCAGGTATAAGCGCCAGCAGTCTGGCTCCCTGAACATCAAGCAGATTATCTACGTTCGGTGGAATTTCGTTTCTGATTAACGGATAGAAGGCATCATAGACTGGTCCGGTGGCAAGATTATTCTCAACATATTCAGCAGGGGCAAAACGATTGTCGGATGAGAAATAAACTTTTGCCTGCATTTCAAAGTTCACTAAGAACATCGGGATTTCTTCCTGTATCTTAACCAGATTACTCAAAGAAACTTTGCTGATTTTCTTGAGCTCCTTGCTTTGCTCGATTGCATAAACCAGTTTATAAAAATCGTTATAGTTGCCCGATCCTGTCAATTTGTATTCGTGGAAGAAAAATTCCTTATCAGGTGTTTGCCCGATGTACTCCACATTTACCGTAGTTTCTCCTGGGAAGTTAGCAACTATGTTATTAACGAAATTATAAAACTTGATGGAAGAAATATTCTGTGGAATATTAAATTTCCGGTTTGCAAGTATTGAGTCGAGCTCTGCAGATTGTTTCTGCAAATCACTATAGCGGTTTTCAAGCTCAACCGGATCATAAACATTTTTATTCAACTCATCAAGTTTTTCTTGTCTTTCTGAAATATCTCCTCGCTGAATGACAAAAAGATAAATGCCGCCAGCAACCAGGATGATAATCAGTAGTGCAAGAACACTAAGAGTGCTAATTAATTTCTTATTCATTTTGGTACTTCTGATTTGAAATTTGGAAATTTAAATTGAACCTGTATGCACTCTTTTCTCTTAACTCTTCGTATATCATACTCTGAAGGACAGCGTCCTGAATAGAATACGCAAAATCTGTAAGAGAACTTCGTGTTAATGAATAACCTTCTGTATTAACTTTATTCCCCTCGTTCGTTAATTTTGATAACCACATATTATTGCTGGTCTGGCAGAAACCCGATACTTGTTTAATAAGTTCCTTCCAGACACCTGTTCCTGCAGCCGCAGAATCTAGTATAGCGACAGTTTGCCCGAAGCTTCCGATTTTGCCTTCCAGGTTAGCTATCTTAACTAATACCTCCTGATTCTGCCTCATCAAAATTGTCTTCTCTTCAATTTTTTTATCAAGTTCAGCTAACTGTTTATTATTATCCAGTACTTTCTGAGTTATAAAGAATGCCGCAACAAATAATAATGGAAGAAGTGCATATCCGTGCCAGGAGAATTGAAATACCTTCTGTTCTTCTTTGATATATTTTGGAAGAATATGCAGTCCCTGATGCTCTTTATTTAATTCATCATAATAATCGAGTGCTACAGAAACCGGAATGCTAAATGCTGAAAATTTTTCTTTTGATTCTTCGTTGAGTGCAGAAAGATCAAGATCATCAAATTCCAAACGGCTGACATTTGCTTCAGGAAAAGTTCCGTAAAAGGATAAAATTATATTCTCGGAATCATCTTCACCACAAACAATAATATTATCAAGTGATGATATTCCTCCGTTTTCCATTTCAAGTAAAATCTTAGAAAAATATACATCGTAAGTATGGAGGTTTTGTGTTCCGATATCAAGCGTTGTTCCGATATGTTTTATTCTTCGTCCCTGAAGGAAAATCAACTTGCTGTATTCTTTCCCGATATAAACGATTAAAGAATGATCATCTGGGAAGAATTTTTTTCGCTTTGCTACATAATATGCAAGAGATATATCAGAACTTTTTATCGTCGGTATATTGTATCCTCTTTTTCCCTTCTGGCGCGCAAGAGAATTTACAAGACTTGCACAAGGAATATTTTCAGTCACAAAAACGGCAAGCAAGGCTTTATCAGAAAGTTCAACATAATCAATGCTGGTTTTGTCAACTGCAATGTTCTTTGACTCAAGTATGTCATTAATTATAGCTTGTTTGAGTTTGGCTGGATTTTCAGACCTCTCCCCTTCATAAAGATGATAGTAAATATTTGGCTCGGCTAAAGCCGGAAGGAATAAATGTTTGTTCAGATTGTATGAACTGAGAGCAGCATTAAGTTCATTCATTCCTGATAAATCGAGCTCACTTTTAGAAGACAGAGACCCTTCTAATCCCTCAAGATCAAGAGATTCTTCTTCTACGCTGAATCCGCCGCCGGGTTTATCCAGGCTAGCTGATTTTGAATGACTGATCGAGGCTGTTTTTATAACAGCGGGCTTACCTGTTGCCGCACTCTTATTAATAACAGCCAGCTTGATGTCATTGCTTTCACAATATATTGAAATTACTGGTTTCATTTTGCAGACAATAATTGGTTTATTCTTGTTTTATTATTTGAATAAGTAATCGCTGTTTCGAGCGATATCCTTTTCTGATCGTATAAACGTTTTAAGTCCTGTTCCATTGTGACCATTCCCATCGGACCACCCTGATTTATCATCATATATATTTCACTGAGATTGTTATTCTTTATGGCAGCTTTAACACTCGAAGTTATAATTAAAACTTCTTTTGCTAATATTACTTTTCCATCCAGACTCGGAACGAGTTTTTGAGAAATAACAGAAACTAATACGTCTGCTAATCTGTTTCTTACTCTTTCCTGTTCATGTGCATCTACTTCAGCAATAATTCTTTCGATAGATTCAGTGGCTGATGAAGTATGAAGAGTTGAAAAAACTTTGTGACCTGTATCGGTTACTTCAAGTGCAGCCATAATTGTATCCGGGTCTCTCATTTCACCGATGATTATTATATCCGGATCTTGTCGTAATGATTGAACAACTCCTTCTTTAAAAGATAGAACATCTCTTCCAACTTCTCTGTGCTTGATCATGCAAAAGTTAGAGCTGTGGACATATTCAATCGGTGCAGCTATTATTATTACATGCGCCGGATCAAATTTATTATGGTAATCAACTATAGAATCCAGTGTTGTTGATTTACCAGAACCTGTAATTCCTGTAATTAATGTTAAACCAAATTTTATGTAATTATGACTAAGATATTTAATTGCATTCTGATGGAAATCTAAAGAAGCAAGAGGACGAATAGTCGTGTTAATTGCTCTCATACTGCATGCAAGAGTATCAAGATCAAAATATGCATCTGCTCTGAATCTTACATTAATTTTCCTGCGTTCATAGAAAAATGTATAACTGAAGTCAAGATTTCTTGTCGCAGCAATATATTTCTTCTGATTGGAATTGAACATATTTGCAATCAGTAATGCGGATTCATCTTCAGTGAATTGAGGAAGGTCCTTTATTCTTTCAAGTTTTCCATAAATCCTCATCCAGATGTAGCCTTCATTACCATGACCACCGATTTCAATATCAGAAGCATCACGCTCAATCATCGAAGTGAGAATTTTATTAACAAACTTTCTTAAAAGTACTGTTTCATCTTCCTTAAGTTTGCCGCTGTTCTCAAGAATGTATGCAACGCGGTCTGGTCCATAGATGGATTCAGGTATCCTTGCACAAAAATCTGATAAAATCTTTTTTTCTTCTTTGACTATCAACTTACAACCTTAATTTTACTTTTAACTCTCTACTCAGTTTTAGTTACTTACATGTTTTATTCCAACCAAAAACATAACAATAGGTCATAAAAACTTCTCTGAAACAGAAAAAATGCTGATTTCTGATAAATTTATAACCACTTGTAAAAAAATTTAACTACCAAAACAACCCAACCTTTTAGTAAAACTTACTTAATTCCTGAAAAAATTAATCTTCAGTTGTTGATGAAATAACTTCTTCGATTGAAGTCATTCCCAATTTAACCTTTTCAAGTCCTGATTCTCTTAAGTTTAGCGTTCCATCTTTTTTTGCTTGTGTTTTGAGTAACTCTTCGTTCACTTCTTCACCGGATTTAACTATCAGGTGTCTTATTTCTTTAGAAAAATAAAACGCTTCATGAATTGCCATCCGACCTTTAAATCCTGTACCACCGCATTCATCGCATCCGACAGCACGATAAGTCTCATATTGCTTCCACTCTTCAGGATTTATTCCCACAGCTTCCAGGTAATCATCATCATGTTCAGTTACTCTCTTTTTACATTTAGAACATAATTTTCTGATTAGTCTTTGAGCTACAATTAAATTTATTGCGTAAGCAATTAAGAACGGTTCAATACCCATTTTAAATAATCTTGATACCGCACTTGGTGCATCATTCGTATGCAATGTGGAAAAGGTAAGGTGACCGGTATTTGCAAGCTTTATAGCAGTTTCTGCTGTTTCTTTATCTCTCATCTCACCGACGAGAACTATATCCGGGTCATGTCGTAATATTGACCTTATTGCTTGTTCAAAATTCATCTTGTAGCCAATCTTCAATTGACGTGCACCTTCAATAACATACTCCACAGGATCCTCAACAGTAAGTACATTCACTTCTGGATTAATTACCTGGCAGAGTGCTGCAACAAGCGTTGTACTTTTTCCACTTCCGGTTGGACCAGTAAGAATAACCATTCCCTGCGGCTGGTTAATTGCTTTAATGAATTTCTGTTTTGCAACACCGGTCAGACCCAGTTTTTCAAGATCTTTAATAACTTTTCTATCATCCAGTATTCTTATAACTACACTTTCAAATTTGTTTTTAAGTTCTGTACCAACCATCGGGAGAACCGATACTCTGAACCTGATTATGTAGTTATCAATTGCTCTCTGAATAAAACCATCTTGTGCCATTTCACGTTCGAACCTATCCATACCTTTTCCACGATCTTTAACAACTGCAATTACTGCTTCAGGTAAAGTGTTCTCCTGAACATGCCACAAACGTAATGTTCCGTCAATTCTCATATATATTTCAGTACGATGACCGCTTCCGGGAATAAAGTGAATATCGCTTGCCCCTTTGCGAACTGCTTCTACTAATGCACCTTCTACAAGATTTATCAACGCACTTTTATTTATCTCAGCATCGAGTTCATCTTCGTCGAGATCCTCCCTCTCTTCAGTAGGAATCAGATTCTCGTAGTCGTCTGAAATGTTCTGCAAGAATTTATTTTCGGGTGGGAAAAGTTTTTCAATTAACTGGTCATAATCTTTTTTCTTAATGAAGATTACTTCTGTTTTTTTTGCATTCAGCCCGAAAGCAACTTTTTGGACATTTTTATTTGTTGGGTCAGTCGAGGCAATTATCAGTTTGTCTTTTATCTGCTCATCATACATAAACGGAATAATGTTTTCTTTCAACATTATTTCTTTAAGTTCTTCGCCCCCGCTTTCCACTATACTGCGAATTGAATCGAGTTGATTCGGCTGGATTGTTTGCAAATCTATATCAAGTTCCCTGAATGCGTAAAGAATTGCAACTTCTCTGAAAATTACATCGTGCTCATATTTAAAATCATCTACAAGTATCTGGGCAAGATTTCGTTTCAACTTATTACGATCATTAAACTTTGCATTCAGTGCTTTGTCAAGCGTTGACGCATCAATAATACCTTTCTTGAAGAGCAGATAACCTATTTTGTCATTAATTTCCAATTTCGTCTCTATCATTTAGTGCCCGTTACTTCCTTAATTTACACCAGGCGTTTTTGGTCTTACAGTTGCTGTTTCCGCAGATACCAGAGTCAACGCAATCATGATTATCATAATTATCATTGCAATTGTAACCTGGATAATTTCGATGAGGTTCTTCAGCCGAAAAACCGTTTCACTCTCATAGTAATTTGCTAATTGAAGAGCTGTGTTCTTTATTGTTCCCGACTCTTCGCCAGAGTGAATTCTCGATATAGCTGTCTCGGTAAAAACACCTGAGGCTTCAAAAGCATCTGTAACTCCAACACCTTTCTTGAGCATTAGTGGTATCGCTATATTTTTAATTCTTTCTTCGAAATACCTGTTACCAGTAGCTTCTGCAGCAATCCTTATTGGTTCAATGCTTTCTGCTGAGCCATGATAAAGAGTGTAAAACACGCGACAAAATACTTCAATCAATGTTTTGTGAATTAGGCTTCCGATCACTGGAAGTTTTAATATGTATTCATCAAAAAGAAGTCTGCCTTTCTTAGTCCTGCTGAACTGAAATAAAGCTATAGGCGGTACAAAAATCAACGCTCCGATCAGAATCGGGTTTGCAACTAAAAAATCACTCATTTTGAGTGTAAATGCAGTCATCGGTGGTAATTCAATACCAAAACGAACGAATAATTTTGCTGTTTCAGGGAATATATAACCAACATAAAATAATACTGCAAGGAAGAGCACAAACAATGTAACCATAGGTGTAATAAGTGCACTTCTTAAACTCTTTCTGAACTCTTGCCTTCTTTCAAGAAATTTTGCAGTTGCAAGATATATCTCGGTCATATTACCACTCTTCGATGCAAGCCCAAGCATATAAGCAGTGAACTTACCAAAAATATTCTGATACTTTAAGAATGTTGCTTCAGAGTCAGCACCTTTTTTAAGATCATTTCCAATTTCTTTTAGAGTATTCCGCAACGTTGCATTCTGGGTATCATTGGTTAGCAAAGTTAGAATTTCTCCGTACCCAAGTTTCTGATTTAAAAGTTCAGCGCTAATTTTTACGAATGTAACGATCTCGTTGTTTGGTGGTTTTCGTTGAAAGTCAAGGAGTTTTTTATTTACTGACAGAACATTATATCCAAGCCTCGTCAGTGCTTCTTCAACTTCTTTTTTACTGAAGGCTTTTTGTTCACCGCTTATAGGTTTTTCTTTTCCTTTTCGTACCCTGTACAGATAAGTAGATTTTTTCTGAACGTCTGCAAGTTTAAGTCTGTTTTTTTCAACAAGTTTTTGAATTTTCTTTTTCCCCTCTAATGCAGTTGCAGCCGTAACTGTCCCGGATATAGGCTGACCATTAGACTTTTGTGCAGTGAATTTTAACTCAACCATTTACCACTCAAATTTAATTTAATGAAAGTTTTGATGTTGCCGTCAAATTTGGTTCCGAAAATTCTTTTGATTTTTCAACTAAATACTAATCTTTTGTTTTTAATTAAATGGTGTATCCAAGTAATAAAGAGAGTTTGCTGTAAAAAATACTTTCAGCAGCTACTGGCTGGACAACTGCTTTTCGGAGAGTTTTGAACAGAACAGGTGAAGTTCACCTAAAAGGTGAGCCTCACTTTTGATACGGAGATATGCCAGATTTAAATCGCCGAGGCAGATTAGCATATCTTGTCTTTGTGCAGGTCGTTTTGATCTCTAAGGAAGAGGTTTTTCTTGCCTTGTTAAATCTTATGGCAAATCGAGGAAATATAGCTTATCTTATTTGAGTTTTTAAGGAATTATTAACAATTTAGAATTTCGTCTCGTGCCCAATAATTTCCTGGTTATTCAACTCAACAAGGTTACAATCGTTAAAAAGTTCTTCTATTTTTTCTATATTGGCAAGAATCAAGTCGCAAAGTTTATTGTTCGTAATGTTACCGGTTGTAATTATTAGCAGTCTTTGTGGATTTTTCTGAAGATAAAAAGAGTTTAAGAAATCTGTGTCTTTCGTAGTAACTATCCTTTTTTCTTGCTGTGCTATATCACGAATTTCCTTATCAGTTGTTTTTTCTTTACGTGGCAAATTATCTGTATGGATAACATCGTGCCCTTTTTCTTTAATTAGCAGTGAGAGCTTATAAAGCAGTTGAGCATCTATAATGAACTTCACGCTAACACTGCACGGATAGATTTCACCTTAGTTAACCTCGAAGCAAATTGCAAACACGCTTGTATATCTTCTTTCTCAATGGCAGGGTAATCCGAAATTATTTTTTTGATCGTCATTCCGGCAAAAAGTAAATCTAATATCATTTCAACCGGATATCTCCTATTGCGTATTGTTGGCTTATCGTGACATATATTCTGGTCTATTGTAATCCTTGATAAATAATTTCCCATTTTTCTGTCTCTAATTATTCTATTTCAAAGCTACACTTTTCCAAAGTTGTTTGCAATGATTCTAAGAAGCTTTGCAGGTCGTTCCGATAGAGCTTGATTTATTTCTTTTATTTCCTTCTACAAACAGATCGTTCCTTCGGAACTCATAACTTTTTTTTTCTGTGCTCAGTATAATTCAGATTAATAAATTTGTGTTAGTCTTGCACATCAGCCTGTGAAATTCGGGTCTTTTTAGATTTGCCGATTTAAATCTGCCTAGGCGGGTTGTCATATCTGCTTATCTTTTAAAAATAAAAAAGGGCTGCATTTAACTGCAACCCTTAATTAGATAATACAGATTTGATTATAAAATAACTTCGTTCTTTATTACTGAATAGCTGTAGTTATCGAACTTGGAGTTACCGAGGTTTCAACTGTCCAGCCATAACCTTGTCCAGTAGTTGGTGTTCCTTCAATTACGAGTAATGAATCACTTGTTGATGTAACCTCATAGCTTCCATTAGCAGTTGTAACTAATTTTGCTGGTATCTCAAAACCATTATCATTCGGACCTCCATCATTAAATGTATTTCCGCCACCACCCATTGATAATGGCTTCTTATAGAACTGCTGTGCCATCGCTGCAAGGTTTGTACAATCTGATACTACACCATCTTTTGCTGATTCTTCAGCATTTGCATTGAAAAGATTTATACCTACAACAACTGCGATACCTACTATGATAACGCCAAGAACGATTAAGAGAAGCTGTTGCTGACCCATTTTTTACTCCTTTGTTTGTTTGTGTTTAGTTAGTTATGTGTTTTTTAATGAACTTGTTAATTAATAATCGTTGTGTACATTTCATCAGGTGTAACAACTGTTTCGACTTTTATTGAATCATTACCCGTTACTACTTCACTTCCTGTGCCAACTATTCTGATTTCTCCAGCCTGTATATCTGCTGTTAAAAAATTTCCATTTGCTGTTTGCACCATTTGTGAAGGAATGATAAAACCTTCGAATGATTTTCCTCCCCCTCCAATTTCCGCAGGTTTCTTATAATATTGTAATGCCATAACCCCGAGACTAGTTGTTTCTTCAATCAATATGTCTCTCTTTCCTTCAATAGCATTTGCTCTAAATAATGTAATAGAAATAGCAACAGCGATTGCTATTATTATTAGTGCAAGTACTATCATTAAAAGCTGTTGTTGACCCATTGTTGTTTAATTAAATTATGTTTTAATTGTTGAATAGTAATGAGTAAAAATTATGCCATCAGGTAGAAAAACTATTCTTCAGCAAAATTTTCAACCACAAAAGCCGTCATTGCTGTCAAGGTAATATCTACAAGTAAAGTTTGCTAACACTATTTGCTTTACTGCGGCGGCGCATTAGAAATTATTAGGATTTTGTAATTAAGACAATTTTTTCATAACTAATTGATTAATTTTTAAATACTTTGAATTTGCATTTATGAATGATTGTTAATTTTTACCGGTTCGACTTTCGGCATTATTAAAAAATAGCAGAATTACCCGGTGGTAAATGTAATAGTTACGGAGAAAGGAAAAATTGAAATGAAAAAAATTTTTACTTGTCGATTTTGACGCCGACATTACTGTCCATTAATTTTGTAAGAACTTTGTTGTCGGATCTATTTCACGAAGTAGTAAAAAAAATACCTGTTAAATTATCTTAATATGCAATTCCCTCAACTGTTCTTCGTTTACTTCAGACGGACATTCATCCATTAAAGAAACTGCGCTCGCTGTTTTGGGAAATGCAATTGTATCTCTTATTGAATCAACTCCAGCAAACAATATTACCATCCTGTCAAATCCGAATGCAATCCTACTGCGACGTGGTCACTATTTGTTTCTAAACCGATATTGAAAACATTGAAATTTAAACTAATTATTTATGGTCTTCAGATTTTTCTTATAATTAATATTGATTGAGTCTTTTGCAATTGCTTTTTCAAAATAAATTTTGGCTGAATCGGGAATACCATTTTTTACATAAAAAACTCCGAGGTCATTATTGTAACCTGCATTATCAGGAAAAACATCTATGGCTATTTTCATAAACTTAATTGCAATATTAAATTCCTTAGCTTGTGCATAATAATATGCCAGAGCTGATGTCAAATCAGCTTTTTCTCTTTTACTTTTCAAATCAATCGCTAAAAATTTTGATAACCAAACATCCGCTTTAACTTTTTTACCCAACTTCAAGTAATTTTTAATAAGATTTACAACGGTAACGGGGTTATCCTTATCAATATTTATAGATCTTTCCAATACATCATTTGCTTTTATTAGGTCACCAGTCGTTTCAAATGCCAAGGCTGCTTTGTAATAGTATTCGGTATTTTCTGGTTTTATTCTTATTGCGTTTTCTGCACAATGTATGGCTTTATCATACATCTTATTATCAAAATAATAAAACCCTAATCCCATCCAATAGGTTGCTCTTTGAGGATTTTTTTCAATAGCCGCACTCCAGTATGTTAATCCGCTTTTATAAACTTGATTATTCAAAAAAGTAAATAGAGATAAATAGATAAAAATTGATGTTCCTAATACTATTATGACAGGCTTACTTAGAGAAACAAATATCTTTTCAATAATCACTGCATAGGAAATCATAATTCCGAATAATGGAAGATACATACGACAATCAATATAATTAAACTCCCCATCGTCAGCATTAACCCTTACAAAAAGTGTTGGTAAAACAATTATTAGAAACATTAGAAATCCAAACATAAAAATTCTGATTCGATTATCCTTCCTGTTAAGAATTGTGTATGTTATTAATAAAACAAGTAACAGAGATCCGATTAAAATTAACGTGGTGTTTTTATTTGGAAGTGGATCAATATATAGGAAATAACCTGTCTTAGCCAAGTATTCAAAAAGGATATAAATATTCTGAATAAATGAATTAAAGCTGATCTCTTCTCTTACATTTATAGATGCAACGAAGCTCCTTAAGCAAAAATAAACAATCGCCGGTATAAAGAAATAAAGCAATAAATAAATTCTATTCCATTTAATGGATTTATTTTCATTGTGAATTATTTCAAATAGTAAAATTATCACCGGGACAAGAATCCCAGCTTCTTTTGATAGCATAGCAAAGAAATAAGCTATCAAACTAAGTGAAAAATAAAAGTTACTTCTTGTCTCCCTGTATCTCAGATAAAAGTACAGACTCCCAACGGCGAAAACAGCAAGAAGCAGGTCATTTCTTCCAACTATCCAGGATACAGCATTAGTATTTAAAGGATGAATTGCAAAAATTAAAGTGGTGATAAGAGATACCTTATCGTTAAACCCAATTTTAGTTAAAATTTTGAATAGTAAAAGTGAGACTATAATATGCAGGATAATGTTTGTTAAGTGATACATCATAGAAGATTGTCCGGCAATTGCAGTATCAATTATAAAACTGGTCATCACTATTGGACGATAGTAATTATCATACAGATATCCATTTACAAAAGTAGATGGAATATCAAAAAGACTATTAATTTTTTCATATTCATCAAAAACGATCAGATTATCATCTATATAGGTAAAATCAAACCAAAGATTGTGAATATAAAACAGTAAAATAATCCCCACTATAAGAAATTGTGGCGAGTATTTTATCAATATTGATTTGGGTGTCTCTGCCTCATTCAAACCATTTGAGTTAATCATAGAAAATGATTTATTTCAAATTTATTTTTAAAATACTGAACATATATAATCAATCGTCAGAAAAGAGATTTTAACTGCCTCTCTGTAATTTTTTCTTTGAGTTCATGATAATAACTAATAGAATAAATATCTAGCTATTTATAACATTTTTTATACCAATTTCACTGATATGAGTAACTTATCATCTCTCGTATGATGATTATGTAATCTTTTTATGCAATTCCCTCAACTGCTCTTAGTTTACTGTTAAACAGTGAGCCTCACTTTTGGATACGGAAACTCTCTTTCAACCTAACACTATATTTTCTATATTTTAAATACAAATAAATATAAGGAGCAATTATATGGCAAACGTATTTGACAGAATAACTGTTAACCCTGCGATATGTATGGGTGAAGCAACAATCAGGGGAATGAGAATCACTGTGGCTTTTGTGTTGAAACTTATCGCTTCAGGAATGCACAGCGAAGAAATCTTAAAATCTTACCCTGAATTAGAAAAAGATGATTTGAAACAAGCAATAGAATATGCTGCGTGGTTGGCAAGTGAGCGTCACCAGCCATTGATGGTTAACAGGTGAATAAAATTAAGTTTATTGCAGACATTCATATCTCTCCTGTAACCATTGAAGACTTACAGAGAAATGGATATGGTATTCAAAGAGTTACTGAATTTTTACCACCAAATGCAGTCGATGAGGAAATTATTAATTTATCCATTCAGCAGGATGCAATTATAATTACTCAGGATTTAGACTTTTCAAACCTTATTGTTCAACATGGATTAACCAAGCCAAGTGTTATTTCTCTGCGTATTGAAAAACCAACTCCACAAAAAGTAACAGAAATTTTGATGAATCTTTTACCAAGAATAAAAGAAGAATTATTAAAGGGATGCATTATATCTGTTGATGACAATCAATTTCGTATCAGGCAGCTTCCAGTTCGTAAGTAATAAAAATAATTCTGTAAAGTTTTTCCCTCACTTTTTTATTCCATTACTTATCAACTATCTTAATATGCAATTCCCTCAACTGTTCTTCGCTTACTTCGGAAGGACATTCATCCATCAGTGACACTGCACTCGCTGTCTTTGGAAATGCAATTGTATCACGGATCGAATCAACTCCTGCAAACAACATTACCATCCTGTCAAATCCGAATGCAATTCCGCCGTGAGGTGGTGCCCCGTATTTAAATGCATTCATAAGAAAGCCGAATTTTTGTTTTGCTTCTTCATCACTTATTCCTAATGCCCGGAACATTCTGCTCTGCAATTCTGAATTGTGAATCCTGATGCTTCCGCCGGCAATTTCGTTTCCATTTAAAACCAGATCATAAGCCTGTGCTTTTATTTTACCGGGATCTTTTTCCAGCAAATCAATTTCTTCTATCTTCGGAGAAGTGAATGGATGATGCATTGCATAAAATCTTTTCGTTTCTTCATCCCAGTCAAATAATGGAAAATCAGTTATCCATAAAAGCGATGGCAGTGTTTCTGATTTGATCAATTCCAATCGTTTTGCGAGTTCAAGTCTCAACGCACCCATTTGATTGAGAGTAGATTTTTTCTCACCTGCGAGGATTAAAATTAAATCATTCGGTTCCGCTTTCATTGCAGTTAAAAGATTTCTTTTTTCTTCTTCACTTAAAAACTTTGCTGTCGGAGAATCAATTCCGTTAAACTGAACTTTAAACCACACCAATCCTTTTGCACCAAGATTCTTTACAAAGTTTGTAAGTCCGTCAATCTGGCTTCTGCTGAATGCCGCGCTGTTTTGTGCAACAATTCCACAAACAATTCCATCTGAATCTATCACATCTCTGAAAACTTTAAATTCTGACTTTTGAAATACTTCGTTCAGAGTATGAAGTTCCATCTCAAACCTTAAATCTGGTTTATCACTTCCGTATTTTAACATTGCGTCTTCATACGAAAGTCGTTTTAATGGAAGCGATAAATCTACATTCCAGATTTCTTTGAATAATAATTTCATCAGACCTTCAACCATACTAAAAACTTGTTCCTGACTAACAAAAGACATCTCAACATCAATCTGTGTAAACTCTGGCTGGCGATCTGCACGTAAATCCTCATCCCGGAAACATTTTACTATCTGAAAATAACGATCGAATCCTGATACCATTAATAGCTGTTTATACTGCTGTGGTGATTGGGGAAGTGCATAAAACTTTCCTTTATGAATTCTGCTTGGGACAAGATAATCTCTTGCGCCTTCCGGAGTACTTTTCATCAGCACTGGAGTTTCGATTTCAACAAAATTATTTTCATCAAAATATCGCCTGACTAATTGAGCCATTTTATGCCGAAGCAATAAAACTTTTTGAAGAGCTGGTCTGCGTAAATCGAGATACCGGTATTTCAATCTTAGATCTTCAAATGCATCTGTGTCGTCTTTAATTGCAAAGGGAGGAGTATCAGCTTCATTAAGGATGATCAGATTATCAGCAAGTACGTCAATTGTTCCTGTTTCCAATTCCTTATTGACGGCATCATCCGGTCTTCGTCTGACAGTTCCTTCAACAGAAATTACAAATTCGTTTCTCAATTTCTTTGCAAGATCATAAACATCTTTGTTGATATCAGGTTTTGCAGATGTATCGCTTTGCGAGAAAACCACTTGTGTAATTCCATAACGATCTCTCAGCCAGATAAAAATCAAAGCACCAAGATCTCTTCTTCTGTCAACCCATCCATTCAGAACAACTTTTTCACCAATATTATTTTCTCTTAATTCACCGCAGGTATGTGTACGAATTTTAAAACTCATTTAGATCTTTTTCTCCAATATTCTGTTGTTGAATGCGAAAATTAATCATTACAAAAGGGGTAAACAAATAACTCTCTCTTCAAACGATTCTCAATCTTATTATTAAGCTTTTAACTTCATCCCTCCCTTTTCTCTTAAAACGAGGCTGCGTGAAAGTTAATGTTTTGCTACGAGCTTTAGCTCGTGAATTAAGAATAATACAATAGATTGGCTTTAGCCAAATCTCTTTCGGCTAAAGCCAGAAATTAATTTTATTTTTTAAGACCACCACGACTTAAAAGTCGTGGCTAATTAATATTTTTTATACACTTCCTTTTAGGCGAAAGATAAACGCGCGATCTTTTTATTTCGATAGAATGATATTCAAATAATCTATACTCGCTTCACTGCAAAATCATTTATTAGTAAGTTTCAGTTATGAACATTGTAGAATTAATAAAAAAGAAACGAGATGGTGAATCGTTAAGATTAAATGAAATTAATTTTCTTATTTCAAACTACACAAATGGAAACATTCCAGACTACCAGTTCTCTTCCCTTTTAATGACAATACTTTTAAAAGGTATGAATTCCAATGAAACTTCTTCACTTACAAACTCAATGTTAAACAGTGGGAAAATCTTAAATCTTTCTTCTTTAAAAGGATATAAAATTGATAAACATTCTACTGGTGGAGTTGGAGATAAAACTTCTTTAATCATCGCACCAATTGTTGCTTCAACAGGAATTTTTGTACCAATGATATCAGGAAGAGGTCTCGGACATACAGGTGGAACTCTTGATAAACTTGAATCTATTCCAAGATTCAGAACAGACTTGAGTCTTTCAAATGCAATTTCTGTTTTGAAAAAATGCGGTGCAATCTTAATAGGACAAACAAAAGAAATAGCACCAGCAGATAAAATGATTTATGCACTTCGTGATGTAACTGCAACCGTCGAGTCTATTCCATTAATTACTGCAAGCATAATGAGTAAAAAACTTGCGGAAGGAATCGATGGACTTGTGCTTGATATTAAAACCGGTAATGGTGCATTTATGAAAAGTCAGAAAGACTCTGTTGAACTCGCAAATTCATTAATCAATACGGCAAAATCATTTGATAAAAAAGTAATCGCGTTTATTACTGATATGAATCAACCATTGGGAAATTATGTTGGCAACTGGCTGGAAGTTTATGAGTCAATTCACGTTCTTCGGGGAGAAATTAAAAATGATTTGTCTGAGCTATCAATAAAACTGGCTGGTGCAATGATTTATCTTGGGAAAAAAGCAAAATCAATTCAGGACGGAGAAAAAATTGCCAGTAAAAAAATTGAAAATGGCGAAGCATTTAAAAAGTTCGTGGAGATAGTGAAACTTCAGGGTGGTGAAATAAATTATATCGATAATCCTGATCAGTATCCCAAATCAATTTACATCCAAAAAATAAAATCAGTGAGGCGCGGTTATATAGAAACGATAAATACTTATAATATCGGAATGGCTTCTCTGGAGCTCGGTGCCGGCAGAAAAACAAAAGAAGAAAAAATTGATCCGAAGGCAGGGATCGTTTTGTTTAAGAAGATTGGTGATTACGTTAACAAAGGTGATATCATTTGTGAACTCCATTCTGACTCAAAATCAAAAATAAAATCAGCCGAAGATATTATCCTTCGTTCGATAAAATTTTCAAACACAAAACCGACTTTACCAAAACTGATTAAAAAAGTTATAGAGTAAAAAGAAATTAATTTATAAATTATATAAAAGGAGAGAATGTTTATGTTATTTATAATTGCACTAATTGCTGCAGTGGTTGCTTATTTCGTTTACAAGAATGCAAAAAAAAGATTTCAAAAAAATGAAGCCATATTCGCAATGCTTGGTTTTATAGTTGCATTAATCATTGTGCTGTTGCAATGTTTTACCGTAATTCCAGCCGGACATACCGGCGTGATTGATTTTCTTGGTTACGTAAGCGATAATACTTTAAAATCAGGAGTAAATATTATTAACCCAATGGCAAGTATTGAAAAGATGAGCATCAAAACTCAGGAGTTAAAAGAACTGATGAATGTTCCCTCGCAGGAAGGACTAAGTGTTGAACTTGAAATAAGTTTATTATTCAAACTTGATTCTGAAAAAGCTAACCAGATTTATAAATCAGTAGGACCAAATTATGTAGAAATCCTTCTAACACCACAATTTAGATCTGTAGTAAGAGGAGTTACAGCAAGATACGAAGCAAAAGCTCTCTACACTGCATCAAGAGAAAAACTTGCCGGAGAAATTGAATCCGAATTGGAAAAACTGGTTGGACCGAGAGGAATTACTGTCGAACAAGCAGCACTTCGCCAAATAAAGTTACCACCGAGATTAACACAGTCAATTGAAGAAAAATTGCAGGCAGAACAGGAAAGTCAAAGGATGGCTTTCATTCTGAAAAAAGAAGAGCAGGAAGCAGACAGAAAACGAATCGAGGCAAAAGGTATTGCTGATTTTCAGGAAATAGTGTCAAAAGGAATTAGTGAACAATTATTAAAATGGAAAGGTATTGAAGCCACTGAAAAGCTTGCAAATTCACAAAATACAAAGGTTGTGATAATTGGCTCGGGTGAGGATGGACTCCCAATAATACTCGGATCTGATAAGTAATAGTTAAAGATTATTATTCATCCATTGTTCGGATGAAATAGTCTTCATATTTTTGAACTCAAAAGTCAGAAAAATGATTAGACTAATATGATATCAGGTATTCACACTATTAATATACTATTACCAATCTTCTATTTTGCCACTCTGATAGTTTACTTATATGACTTTTTAAAAGGCGAAATAAAACTCGCAAATGTTAAAAGAGTTTTTCTTTTCATCACTCTATTTCTACATTTAATTTATATCGTACTCAGAACTGTTGCCTTTGATCATCCACCAATAACTAATGTATTTGAAATATTTACTATCCTCGCCATAACAATAGCATTTTCTTACTTTCTTGTTGAGTTAGTTTCGGATATTCGTGGGACAGGTCCTTTTATTATTATCCTTCCGTTTCTCTTTCAACTGATATCATCTTTATTCATTCAGGATCTGACAGAGGTGAAAGATGTGTTAAGAAGTAATTTGCTTGGAATTCATGTCATTAGTGCTTTACTCGGTTATTCTGGTTTTACAATTTCTGCTGTGTATGGATTTCTTTATTTGATATTATATAAAGATATCAAGCTTAACAAATTTGGTTTGATCTTCAATCGTCTTCCGAACCTGGAAGTTCTTGAAAGACTAAGTTTGTATTCTGCTGTAATTGGTTTTATTACTTTGACTATTGCAATAATAATTGGAGTAATCTGGCTGCCTATTGCTTTTCCAAAATTTTCATATCTCGATCCAAAGTTAATCGGCACATTGTTAGTGTGGCTGCTCTATGCAATCGGAATTACAAGCAAAATTCTTGGCAAGTGGCGGGGAAAAAAATTAGTTACGCTATCAATTGCAGGATTTGCAGTTGCGATCATATCTACAATTCTTTCAAACTTTTTAGCACAGAGTTTTCATTCTTTTTATTGAGATATGAACTTATTTGCGATATCCATAAATCACAGAACTGCACCGGTTGAATTGCGCGAAGCAGTTTATCTTAAAGAAGATGAAATCCGTCCGTTTATTAATTTTGTAAAAGAAAACCAGATAAAAGAAGGATTGGTTCTTTCTACATGCAATCGTACGGAAATTTTTGGCATTCCTGCAAATAATGAAGCAAGCCATGAAAAATTTCAAAGCCTTCTTCTGAATTTCAAGCCCGCACAAAATATAACTGAAAATAATTTTCAGAAATTTGTGTCAAGGGAAGCGATCAGACATTTATTTTCCGTTGCTACAGGAATTGATTCACTACTTATCGGCGACAACCAGGTTTTCAAACAGGTAAAAGACTCATTTCAAATTTCTGAAGATTCAAATTTTTCCGGTTACATTATGCATAGAATTTTTGACGCTGCAATCAGAGCCGGTAAAAGAGCAATTTCAGAAACTGCAATAAGCGAAGGAGCCGTAACGGTCAGCTATGCTGCTGTTCAGTTAACAGAAAAAATATTTTCAAACTTGAATAAAAAATCTGCACTCGTAATTGGTGCTGGTGAAACTGGTGAGATTGCTGCAAAACATTTATCTGAAAGAGGAATCGGAAATCTTACCGTAACAAACAGAACTCAGAATAAAGCAGAAAGACTTGCAGAAAAATTAAATGCGAAAGTAATCCCTTTTGCAGAATTCAAAGATTCAATCTTTAAGTTTGATATTATTATCAGTGCAACATCAGCTCCAGATATTTTGGTTAGAAAAGATGATATTAAAAGTGCTTTGAAGATGCGAAATAATAATCCAATGATATTAATGGATATTGCCGTTCCCCGTGATATCGATCCGGCAACGAAAGAAATTGATTATGTTTTTTATCACGATCTCGATTCATTGAATATTATCGTCGATCAGAATCTCGCGAAAAGAAAATCAGAAATACCAAAGGTTGAAAAGATAATTGAAGAAGAGCTTGATACATTCTGGGAGTGGTATAATTCACTACAGGCAGCACCAGCAATAAAAGATCTCCGTGATTTTTTTGAAGAAATAAGAAATGATGAAGTAGAAAAAAATAAAAACAAATTCTCTGTTGAAGATCAGGAAAAACTTGACATTGTTACAAAAAGAATCATCAACAAAATTCTCCATCACCCAACTATTGAATTGCGAAAAGCAGGCGATTCTTCTGCTCATCCTGAAGAATCTGTCGCGAAGATTGGAATTATCAAAGAGTTGTTTGGGATAGGTAAAAAGAAGAACGAATGATTGTATGATAGTATGGATGTATGACTTTAAATTTACGCCATCATACAATCATATATCCATACTGTCATACTTTTAGATCAGCACAATAAAAAGAAAGCACATACAATTTGAAAAATAGAATAGTCATCGGTTCGAGAGGTAGTGAGCTTGCGCTTTGGCAGGCTAACTTTGTGAAAAAAGAACTTGAAAAGAAAAATAAAAATGTTTCCGTTGAAATAAAGATAATCAAAACAACGGGCGATAAAATTCTTGATGTTGCACTTTCAAAAATTGGTGACCGAAGTTTATTCACAAAAGAACTTGAAGTCGAACTGCTGAATAAAAAAATTGATCTGGCTGTTCACAGCCTGAAAGATCTCCAAACAGTAATTCCAAAAGGTTTAAAACTTTCCGCAGTTACTAAACGACACAACGTTAATGATGTACTCATAGCAAGAAAAAAAGGAACAACAATTTTTAATCTTCCTGAGAATGCTGTTGTAGCGACAGGTTCATTGAGAAGACGATGTCAGCTTCTTCATATCAGACCTGACTTGAATATTGTTGAGTTGAGAGGGAATGTTCCATCAAGAATAAAAAAATTTCTTGAGTCGGATTGGGATGCTATTATACTTGCAAGAGCCGGTGTTGAAAGATTAAAACTGAACAAGTATATCTCATCAATAATTAAAACTGATGTGATGCTTCCTGCTGTCGGACAAGGTGCGTTGGGAATTGAAACACGAGCAGATAATAAAATTGTAAATAAAATTGTTAAATCAATTCATCATGAAAATACTTACAAAGCTGTTTCAGCCGAACGTGCATTACTTAAAACACTTGAGGGCGGCTGCCAGGTTCCAATAGGTGCATTTGCTGAAATAAAAAAAACGGGATTACATATTGATGCATTAGTCGGATCGCTTGATGGCAGTATTACCTATCGGAAAAAAATTCGCGGGAGTAAAAACAATCCGGAAAATTTAGGAAAAAAATTAGCCAACGAACTATTGAAAGCTGGTGCTAAAACAATTCTTGAGGAAATTTACAAATCAGCGAGAGCAAAATGAACAGACAGAAATTATACACAATATCGTTATTAATAATTGCGGCTTTGATCAGCATTGCTGTATTAACATCTTGCAAATGCCGCACCTGTCAGGATCAGGAACAAGATTCTGTTCCACTTGAAATATTAACCAAAGCTGATTCGTTCATTATTACTTCAACCGGTAAAGAATTTTTTAAAAGCTATATCACACCTGATTTTGCCAGAACCAAACACACTCCACCATACTACGAAATAGCTTATAAATTTTTTATGCCTGATAAACCGTATGTTGATGCAATCATAAAATTCACGGTTGATTCTGTTGGAAATGTGATTAAAAACCGTGACATAGTTGGAATCCCCCGATGTTTAAACTTTCCGGAGGAATGTGATTTTAATATAGATGAACAAACTGCGAGACAGATAGCCGGTAATATGGGTTTGAAAGATGGAGTGAAAGAATGGGACGCTGGATTTATGTGGGATTTCAAATTTAATAGATATGTATGGAGAATTTTATCGACTCTCACTGAACTGGGAAGCGATGAAAATTATAAAGCAACGGGTCAGGAAATGTTAATTGATCCAAACAGTGGAGAAGTGCTTGCATTGAACGACTGGAGAATTAATTAGTTAAACCAACCCGATTGCTTGAAGAAATCGGGTTAGTCATTAAACATATCAATTATGCTAAAAGAGAAACGTGAAATAAAAAGAGAAAGAAAAAGAGAAAAAATTCTCGATGCTGCTGCTGAACTTTTTTCCACAAAGCATTATCACGAAGTAATGATGGATGATGTTGCAAGATTAATTTCTGTTGCGAAAGGAACGGTTTATAATTACTTCACTTCGAAGGAAGAGCTTTATTTTACCATAATGCACACGAGAATGGAAAATTTGCTTTCTATTCTAAAACAAAAAATTGAATCAGAACAGAATAGTATTGATTCGCTTCGCGCTTTTGTCATTCATCTCTATATGTTTATGATGAAACACCGGAAATTCTTTCTCATCTATCAAAGAGAAACTTTAAATAAGCAGAATTCTTTTTGCGAAGACATGATTTCTCATGAGAAACAAATGAAGCAGATGATTATAAATATTATTTCAAAAGGAGAGAAAGATAAAGTTTTCAGAAAAGTTGATGAAGAATTTGCTATCAGCCTGATTTTCGGAAGTATTTATGGTGCGGTTCAAAAAGGAATAAATGAAAAAATTACGGATGATAAAGCAGCAAAAGAAAAAGAAGAAATTTTTGATTTTGTTCTGCACGGACTTTACTCAGGTTTTAACAATATCAAAGAACTTCCGTTAAAAGGAAAGACAATTGTTATAACCAGAACAATTGAACAATCAGAGGAATCTGCTTCTGCACTCACAAGTCTTGGTGCAAATGTGATTATCATTCCAACACTTGATATTGTTCCTCCGTCTGATTGGAGTAAGTTTGATTCAGTGGTTTCTCATTCCGAAAAAATTGATTTTATAATTTTCACTTCGGTTCATGCGGTTCAAATGTTTTTAAAGAGATGTAAAGAAATCGGAGCTTTGATTAACTATAACAGAACAAAAGTTGTTGCCGTCGGAAGTAAAACTTCTGCATATTGTCATAAGAATAATATCAACGTTAATATTGTGCCGGATAAGTTTAGTGCTGAAGGAGTAATCGAGGCATTATCAAAATATAATATGAAGAATAAAGTTGTATTCATTCCCCGCTCAGCAATCGGCAGAGAAGAATTACCGATGGGATTAAAAGAACTTGGTGCGATTATTAAATCGGTGCCGGTTTATAATGTAGCAATTCCTTCCGGTGAAAATGTCAGAACAAATCTTCAACAATTAGATTCAACTAAAGTTGACTTATTTATTTTCACCAGCCCATCTACCTTTGAAAATTTTTTACAGATTGCTGATGTGAAAAATCCATTTCAGTACTTCGGCAAGTTTGACATTGCAGCTATTGGTCCGACGACAAAGGAAGCAATTGAATCAAAAAAAGTTAAAGTGAAAATCCTGCCTGATGAGTTCACAATAAACGGATTAACAAAAAAAATTGTTGAATATTATAATAACCAAAAGGAGAAAATTTGAAATTGCAGAATGATTTAATTTTAAGAGCAGCGAAGCGATTGCCAACAGAACGGACTCCGATCTGGATAATGAGACAAGCCGGAAGATATTTGCCAGAGTACAGAGCAGTTCGCGCAAAACATGATTTTTTAACTATGTGCAAAACACCTGAACTTGCATCAGAAGTTACAATTCAGCCGGTTGATATTATCGGGGTTGATGCAGCAATTATTTTTTCTGACATACTTGTAATTCCCGAAGCAATGGGAATGCATCTAGAAATAAATGAGGGCAAGGGTCCGGTTTTCTCTTCGCCAATCAAGTCAAAAGATGATGTTGATAAACTAAAAGATCCCGATCCATCAAAAGATTTAAAATTTGTTCTCGATGCAATTTCACTTACTAAAAAAGAATTGAACGGAAGGGTTCCTGTAATCGGGTTTGCCGGTGCACCATGGACAATTCTTACTTACATGGTTGAAGGTCATGGAACAAAATCTTTTTCAAAAGTTAAAAGACTTGTTTATGGAAACCCTGAACTTGCTCACTACCTACTTGAAAAAATTACTAAAGCTACTGCTTCTTATTTATCCGCTCAGATTGAAGCCGGGGCAAATCTTGTTCAAATTTTCGATACGTGGGCAGGAATTCTTTCACCAAGAGACTATCAGGTTTTTGCGATGAGATATGTTCATCAATTAATTTCTGAGATAAAGAGAAATGTGGAGCCCATAATTTATTTTCCGAAAGGCGTTCATTACTTAATGCACGAACTCAAGGACATTGGTGCTGATGCAATTAGTGTTGACTGGACACTCGAGCTTGAGAAAGTGAGACGAAAAGTGAACGATAAAGTTGCAATCCAGGGAAATCTCGATCCAACAGTACTTTATGCTGATCCATCATTCATAAAAAGAGAAGCAAGAAAAGTTCTCGAGTCATTCGGCAAGGGTGATGGACACATTTTTAATCTTGGTCATGGTATCCTGCCGGACATTGATCCAGAGAATGTAAAAGTTTTAGTTAATTATGTTAAAGAGGAAAGTAAAGTTTTTCACAATTAGAAGAATAGAACGCTGATGACACAGATATTCGCTGATTTAGATTTTTATCTGCGAGAATCAGTAATATCTGTGTCATCTGCGTTCCATTAAATTTATAGGGAATCACATGTTTGAAGTTGATTTAAAAAAATTCAGGAAATACGATAAACCCGGTCCGAGGTACACAAGCTACCCGACGGCACCGCAGTTCAATGAGCATTTTACTCATTCGGATTTTATTGATGAAATCGTAAAAACTAATTACGGAAAAAATCTTCCCGATCTATCTCTTTACTTTCATATTCCCTACTGCGATACGCTTTGCTTTTTCTGTGGCTGCAATATGCTTGTAACACGAAATCGTGAAAGAATAAACGAGTACATAAAATACGTTCAGAAAGAAATTGATTTGATGAGAACATATCTTCTGCCTGACAGAAAAGTTGTACAGCATCATTGGGGCGGTGGAACTCCAACTCATCTCAAACCGGAAGAAATTAACAAACTTGCTTCATACATAAATCAATCATTCGAGTTTAATGAAAATTCAGAGAATAGCTGTGAGATAGATCCGCGTGATTTAACAAAGGAACATCTTGAAGCTTTACGAAACAATGGCTTTAACAGAATTAGTATGGGCGTGCAGGATTTTAATGAACAAGTTCAGAAAGCTGTCAACAGAATTCAACCAGAAGATTTAACCCGTAAAGTTGTAAACTGGGTGCGAGAATTGAAATTTCACAGTATCAATCTTGATTTGATTTATGGACTTCCATTTCAATCATTGAAATCTTTTACTGACACGGTTGAAAAAATTATTGATATTTCTCCTGACAGAATTGCGTTGTTCAATTATGCTCACGTTCCGTGGATGAAAAAACATATGGCACTCATTCACGAAGAAGATTTGCCGAAGCCGGAAGTGAAACTTGAAATATTAAAAATGAGTATTGAAAAACTCACAAGTGCCGGTTACGAATTTATCGGTATGGACCACTTCGCAAAGCCTGATGATGAATTATCCATTGCAATGCGAGAGAAAAAACTTTACAGAAACTTCCAGGGATATAGCACAAACGCTGGTGCTGATCTTTATGCTTTCGGAATTACTGCGATAAGTCAATTAAAAAATGTTTACGCACAGAACTTCAAGACAGAAAAAGAATATTACACTTCTCTCGATAACGAAACTATTCCAACAGTAAAAGGTTATAAGCTGAATGAAGACGATCACATTCGACACGAAGTAATAATGAAAATTATGTGTGACTTCGAACTGAACTACAAATCAATCGAGGATAAGTTCAAGATTAAGTTTAAGGATTACTTTAAATGGGGCTTGAACAACCTTAAAGAATTTGAAGCTGATGAATTAATCGTAATGAACAATGACGGTTTCAAAGTAAAAGATATGGGACGACTTCTCATCCGTAATATTGCAATGAATTTCGACGGATATATCGAGCGTAAACAAGATACAGCAAAATACTCCAGAACTGTTTAGGATATAATTGCAATGAACCCTGCCTGCCGGCAGGCAGGTTTGATGGATACATTGAACGGAAAGAAGACAAAACTAAATATTCGAGGACGGTTTAACTTAACCACTTGCAAGCAAAATATGCATATTTTTCTATATTTCGCATCCTTATCGGACAATTTTGCATCTCAATTGCAAATTTGTCCATATCTCAGTAATTTCCATTCGTGATTAAAAGACAAATACAAGAAAAACTAATCCAGTTATCAAAACAATTTCCCGTAGTTGCAGTAGTTGGTCCACGACAATCTGGGAAAACTACTTTGGTAAAGATGACTTTTAAAGATAAGGAATTTCAAAATCTTGAGGAGCCGGATACCCGGCTTTTCGCACAGAATGATCCGAGATCGTTTTTATCATCTTCTAAATCAGGATTAATTATAGATGAGGTACAAAGAGTCCCCGATTTATTTTCATATATCCAGTCTATTGTAGATGAAAATAAAGCTCCGGGAAGTTTTATTATTACCGGTTCACATAATTTTTTAATGCAAGAAAAAATTTCCCAAACACTTGCAGGTAGAGTGGCAATACTAACTTTGCTTCCTTTCAGTCTTGAAGAAATTTGGTCAGGAGGCTCAGTAGAAGATTTTTCAAACTACATTTTCAGAGGGTTTTATCCTCCAATCTACGATAGAAAAATTGATCCTTCAGATTGGTATCCTAACTACATACGTACTTACCTGGAAAGAGATGTAAGGTTGATAAAAAATATTCCTGATTTAAACTCTTTTACTTTATTCGTGAAATTGTGTGCGGGCAGAATCGGACAATTGTTAAATCTTTCCTCTCTCGCAGTTGAGGCGGGAATATCCGTAAACACTGCGAAATCCTGGTTATCAGTTCTCGAAGCTAGCTATATTACTTACAGATTGGAACCACACTTTCAGAATTTCAATAAAAGATTAGTTAAAATGCCCAAACTTTATTTTTATGATACAGGACTAGCTTGCTCATTACTTGGATTGGAGAGTAAAAATCAGGTCAGTACACATTACCTGGTAGGAGCTTTATTTGAAAACTTAATTCTTTCAGACTTGATAAAATATAAAATGAATTACGATCTAAACAGTAATTTTTATTTCTGGCGTGACAAGTTAGGGCGTGAAGTCGATTGCCTAATAGAATCGGGACTGGATAAAATCATACTTGAAATTAAATCTGGGAAAACAATTAATGAAGATTTTTTCAATGGTTTAAAGTTTTACAAAGATCTTGCAGACGATATGAACATTTTTTCATATCTTGTCTATGGTGGTCAAAAGGAGGAATCTCGCAGCTCTGGGGAGGTGCTGCCGTGGTACAAAGTAACAAAAGTTTTAAAGAGAAGATAAAGCAAAGTATTCGAGGACGGTTTAACATTTATTGACAGTCCCATTATAATTGCTTACATTTGACAAAAACAAAGGTGAGCAGTTATGAAAATAGACATATTTTCTCCTCCCCTAGTCGATTCAATTGTTTGGGGAACCATCTCGAAAAAATACCTCAGTAAGGTTTACCATATCACTGAGAAAATTATTTCATTTCTATTTGTATTCAGTCTTATACAATTTGTTATCTCAGAAACACACGCTCAAAATTTTTTTCCATTAAAAGTTGGCAATGCTTACCAGATTAAGAATCTTTGGTCTTGGTGGGGTCCTGGAGGAAATGGTGAAATTGGAACTAACTATTACCCTATTACCGTTGTTGAAGATACTGTTATCGACGGAGATATCTTTTTCCGTTATTCTAATAATATATTACTTAATAATGCGTATTTATTTAATTATGATTCCCTAAATCAAAAGGTTTATGTAAAACTTCCGAATGACACTACACTAAGGTTAGGTGTTGATTTAAATTCGCCAGCTGGTGCAACTTACATCTCCTACTTACGTGGATCACCCTTACAATTTACGTCTGGTGGGATTACAAATGAAGTTGTTTTGGGAGATACGCACTCAGTTTACATCATGCAATATTCTCCGGCGTCAGATAACTTTATTTATAAATTTGCTGATAATATTGGTTTATCATATTTCAGAGCCTGGGGTGGAATCATTCAAGCTGGTTACCAATCCACGCAAAATGTAATCTCTGGCATTATTGATAGTATAATTTATAACCCTATTATACTTGATATTGATACTCTCTATCCAATTCAGGATAGACCGATTGATACATTTCCATTTTTATTGACAGTATCTTACACCGCAAACTGGCCGCAACTGATAAATTCATTTTACTTATCAGTTGAGCATATCAGGGTTGATACTTTAATCCAATCATTGCAATATAATATTTCAAAAAATAATCCTCATATTACTTTTAATTTGCCTGATTTGTTGGTCGGAGATAAAATTAAATTAAGAGCTACCGCAACAGATTCCAGTATTTTCTTTAACGTTGCTCAGTATCCGGATACTGGGTGGGTTGTAATGAATGTATTACCTCCGATTTTAAATGTTGAAAACGAAAGTTTTCCAATACATTATGAGCTTCTACAAAACTATCCTAATCCATTTAATCCGTCCACTAAAATCAAGTATCAGATTCCTGAATTAAATTTTGTTATTATTAAAGTTTATGATGTGTTAGGAACAGAAATAACTACTCTTGTTAATGAAGAAAAGATTGCGGGAAGTTATGATGTTGATTTTGATGGAAATGAGCTGGCGAGTGGAATATATTACTATAGAATTACAACCGGAAATTTTTCACAAACCAAAAAAATGATTTTAATAAAATGACTAAAAAGTTCATCGGTATAGCAATCGTAAAAAAAATAATTTTAGCATTAATTATCTATGCTAATCTAATTTGTGCTCAAAACTTCTTCCCTCTTAAAGTTGGAAATGCTTATCAGGTTATAGATGATTGGTACTGGAATGTTGGGCATTTTAGTGGTTCGGGAACAGATTACCAGAATTTAATTGTACAATCGGATACTTTAATAAATGGTCTGCTCTTCTATAAATTCTCAAACAATTTTAATTATTATCCTCCCATTAATTATGATTGTCTATTCAGATACGATTCTCTAAATCAAAAATTGTTTGTAAAGACCCCTTACAGCCCCATTATACGGCTAGCGGTTGATTTCAACACACCGTTGGATTCGCAATATATTTCCTACATTAACGGAGAACCGATAAATTTTATTTCGCAAGGTCTTTCTTACAAAATAGTAATGGGGGATACACAATTAGTTTATTCAATGAAACATCCACAAGAAGATAATATTCCATTATATAACTATGAGTTTTCTGCAAATATTGGTTTATCTAAGTTCAAAGAATATGCCGTAAACACGAACTCACTCTTTTCACATGATCAGAATATTGTTGCAGCAATTATAGATTCATTATTTTACAATCAATTAATATTAAAGGTAGATTCTCTTTATCCGGTTGAAGATAGACCGGTTGATACATTTCCCTTTTTACTAACGGTTCCTTGCACTGCCAGCTATACTGAACTCATAGATTCATTTTACCTTGATGTTGAACACATAAGAGCAGATACTTTAGTTCAGACCAAAAAATACAACATCTCCAAGAGTAATCCACAAATCTCGTTCAATCTTTTCGGGATGCTCTCTGGAGATAAAATTAAATTCAGAGCAACAATTACCGATACCTCCATATTTTATAATACTGCACATTATCCGGATGCGGGCTGGGTTGTAATGAATGTTCTTCCACCTATTCTGAATGTTGAAGAAGAAAATTTATTATCATTCTATGAACTCGCTCAAAACTTTCCAAATCCCTTTAACCCAACAACGAAAATAAAATATCAACTACCAGAACCTGTATTTGTTACAATTAAAGTATATGATGTTCTAGGAAATGAAATAGAAACTCTTGTTAATGAAGAGAGGGATGCGGGAAGTTATAAAATTGATTTCAACGGTTTGGAGTTAACAAGTGGAATATATTACTATAGAATTACAGCCGGAAATTTTTCTCAGACTAAAAAAATGATTTTGTTAAAATGAAAATTGTAATCATTATCACAATACTCACTATCACATTAGTTGCACAACCAACTCCTAACCATTACAATTTTATGGCACAAAGAGATAGTTTGTATTATTTGCTTACAGACAATTCACTTTTGAAATTCTATTCGCATGAAGCAAGCGGTGAATTCTTTCTGACAAAATATGTTGAAGGTAACTTTCCATCTTCTACCAAATACACATTAAATGGTGATTACTTCTTTCTTGCATATAATGATTCAATATTTTATTTCTTAAACAGATCAATAGATGAATTAAGTTTTGAAAACGTGTTTGCACCTGGCTTCGCTATTTCATCACTTCACGGCTTTGGTCCATATTTTTTCATTCGATCTGGTAATACTTATCATCTTTATAAAATTGTAAGTGGACTTGTTGAATTGGTTGAAGATTCATTATTTAATCATCCATCTCAGGAGCTTGTCTTTTTCGTATATCCATATGTTACGATCGCACAAACCGTTTATAAGTACATTGAAGGGTTTGATTTTTACTCTATAACACAAATCAGTATTGGAAATGGAAATACTGGTCTCACCGATAACACACTTATATCCTATAGATTCTGGGTAGAACCTTGGCCATCAATGGAGGAACATAGCGTACTTGAGAAAACAATTATTGAAGAACCGAATTTCCCCAATTTTACCTATAATGGATGGGGAAGTAATATTAGCCAATTGCATCAACCTTTTGGATGGGGAACTTTAATTGCAAAAAAGAATTTATATTTTATGATGTGGGTTGGTGTAATTACTACACATAATTCTCAACTTGCTTATCTACCCACTACTCAAGAAAGAGCTACAATTTCAGACTATTATATTTTCTTATTAGGTAACGACTCGCTCAGATACTCTAAGTGGAATGCAGGTTCTACTTTTTATCCTTTCACCTGGGTAGACTATACTCCAGTTGAAAACAATGATGAACCTATGCTATCTTTTGAACTTTCTCAAAATTATCCCAATCCATTCAACCCATCGACAAAAATAAGATATGAGATTCCTGAAATGAGTTTTGTTACCATAAAAGTTTATGATGTGTTGGGAAAACAAATACTATCTCTTGTCAATGAGGAAAAGTCAGCAGGAAATTATGAAATTGAATTTAATGGTAAAGAATTGGCAAGTGGAATTTATTATTATAGAATTTCCGCAGGAAATTTTTCGCAAACTAAGAAAATGATTCTTTTGAAATAACACTAATCACTCGGTTTTTCTTTCATCGGGTAAAATTTAAGAAATCATCTATGATCCGGCACTTACGGATTCAATTTCCTTTTCTTCAACAATTTTTTTTCCGGTGTTCAAATCTTTTTCTTTACTGATTCTTTCCAGTCTCATTGAGTCTGTTTTGAATTTTGGGATAACAAGAGACAAAAAATAACTTCTGAATATATACCACCAGAAACTTCTTTCTAGCAAAATTGGATTTATGTTGTGTGCAATTTCATTGTGGGCTTGAGGAGCTTTTTTCCAATGAAGTCCTGCTTTCTGATGATGAATAGTGTGATAGCCATTATTGAAAAGAAGAAAATTAAGGAACCCGGTAAAGTTTCTTGAATGATTCCACTCGGATTCTTCATCGGCGTGAACGTGCTGAACGTAATTAAATATCAAAACGCTAAATAGAGAAACTTGCTGGGGTATGATTACAAATAGTAATGCTTTCTCCCAATCAATTATAAATGCTGCAGCTATCCACAAAACAAGCACAACATACTGTGAAATACTTATCCAGAATTTCTCCCTGTTGTTTGCTTTCATTTCTTTCAGATAAACCATTATTGCTTTTTGCTGATAGTAGCCGCTAATTGTCGGATATGAAATGAGAGTAAGTAAATTATTTCTTTCACTTATCCGATAAGTAATTGAGTCATCGCCTGCCCGATTGTTAAAGCGATGATGGTTTTTATTATGTGTTGGTATCCACGCAAATATCGGGAAACCATAAAATACGGTAAGCCACCAGTCAGTAAACACATTCATCCCCTTTGATTTCCACATTGGTAAGTGGTTATGGTTATGAGTCATTACAGCCACAGTTACTGACATAAATAAAAACCATGTATAGATAAAAGTATTAGTTCCTAGCCAGAGCCATTGACTAATAAATAATGATGAGGTGATAAAAATATAAACCAGACTCTTTATGTCGGCAATTTCTTTTAGTTTTAAACTCATTTTTCAACCTCATCTTTAAAAAATAATTTATTCGGTTTCATTCTTTGTCTTAATTAGTAATACAACATTTAGACCACGTTTTAGGTTTCTTTCCCATTTGCTGTGGCTTTGCAATGACGGGATGAGTTTAATTTTCACAGTTGTAAAATCCAAACTGTTTACTTGACAATCAGGAAGTTTTACCATTTCTGCGAAAGAGCTCATTAATAATTTACACTAATCACTCGGTTTTTCTTTCATTGGAGCACTAGCAAAAAAATCTTTATAAAATCTCTCCGTGTATTTCCCGAGCATTTCTTCAACAACTTTGTGGTGCTTTGAACGGATTACAAATCCGGCGTGGTATGATTTATCCAATCTCCATACAATTTCAGGATCGTTGTAAGATGAAAGATCGGGCCACTCCTGTTTTGATAATGAAGTTATAATTCCTGCATAGTCATTTTTAACTTCGGGATATTTGTATTCTGATTCGCCCCTGAGAATTTCTATTTTCGCCCATTCACGCCATAAATTAATTCCGGATGCCGCAAGCACGAGCTCAGAAAGATTTGCTCCGCCAACACGAGCAGAAGTTTCAAGAAAATAAATTTTTCCATCTTTATCGGATTCAATAAACTCTGTGTGGGAAACTCCGCGCAGCATTCCAAGAGCTTTCATTAATTTTTCATTCAGTTCAAGAAGCTGCTGCTCTTTTTTACTTCCTCGTTCAACTGTCCTGCTTGTAAAAACTCTTCCTTCGTGTGCAACTTCAAATGGCGGTTTCCCGTACTGGCTTGCAATTGCAAATCGTACTTCGTGCTCATAAATAATTGAATCAACGTGATAAATATTTCCAGGGATAAATCTTTCCATCAAGAAAAACGATTGTTCGTCGCCAAGATGATTTATACGATTCCACATTTCTTCTTTGCTGTTAACTTTTTTCAATCCGTGTGCGCCGGCAAGCATTCTTGGTTTAATCATATACGGATACGGAACTTTTTCAGCAAATTCATTAATATCATTGTGATTAAGAACGTGAATGAATTCAGGGACAGGGATTCCCATTTCCTTTGCTCTCATTCTCATTGCAAGTTTATCACGAAAGTAACGTGCGGTTGTGTCACCCATCCCTGGAACGCGTAAATGTTCTCTTAACGCTGCAGCTTTCTCAACATCAAAATCATCGAGGGCAACAATCCTGTCAATCTTTTCGTTCCTTGCAACAAAGCTTACTCCGTAAATAACATCGCGCATATTCCATTCTTTGTTTTTATCCGGCATATAAAAAATTTCATCGATTGATTCTTTAGGCCATGGAGCCGTTTCAAGACTTTTTGATGTAAGTAATAAAACACGACAGCCTTGATCCTTACACTCACGCATAAAGTCAAATCCTTTTTCATAAGAAGAAACGCAAAGCACGGTGTTGGGTTTAGCGGAGTTCATATCTTTTGCTCTTAGTGTATTGTGTATAATAATGTGTGGCAATTTTAAGTTATATGGAAGAAAGAAGCAAGTAAGTAAAAATAAAAAAGGCTCCGGTCAGGGAGCCTTTGCGTTTATATTACTTTAATAGCAGCATCTTCCGGACTTCAGATTTTTCTCCAGCCTGAAGCTTATAAAAATATGTTCCGCTTGCAAGCTTCGATGCATCGAATTCAATTGAATATGAACCGGCAGACTTTTCTTCATTAACGAGTGTGGCTACTTCATTTCCCATAACATCATATACTTTAAGATTAACAAGTTCATTGGCGGGAATGTTGAAAGTAAATGTTGTTGATGGATTAAAGGGATTTGGATAGTTCTGCATTAATGCAAATTCCTTCGGTGAAGTAATTCCTACTTCAACTATTGAAGAGTATTCAAACGTACCGTTATAATCGATTTGCTTGAGACGATAGTAAAATTTTCCTTCGCCGGGGGAAGTGTCTGTAAAGCTGTAGCTTCTCCTCTCCGTAGTAGTTCCAGAGCCCGGGATAAATCCTATCTGTTCATAAAATTTATTATCGACACTCCTTTCAACGGCAAATCCTGAGTTGTTAGTTTCAGTGGCTGTTGTCCAGTTTAGAATAATATTATTATCAATCAGATTCGCTGTGAAAGAAGTAAGTTCAACGGGAATGGTTGAATAATCAACATACGAAATGTATTGAAGGTTTGTAGAAGAATAAATTGTTTGTATCAAATTTCCCGTGGTTCCATCTATTTCGTGTAATCCGCTGCTATTTGTTACCAGATAATTTCCGCTTGGTAACTGATAAACACCTCTTAGACCTGATACCTGCGTAAAGAAGTTTAGCTGAGTTCCGTTAGAATCGTAAATTCCTAATCCTGACGGAGTGGAGAAAACTGCAAGAGCGAGGTTGCCATTCTGCAGTTCAATAATCTGCTGTGGAAAATTTACACCCGTTATCAGGTTGTTAAGATAATTTCCATTCAGATCATACCTGTGTGCAGCATCACTGCTTGAACCCGTAACCAATACATCGTTCATCCTGAAAAGAATAGCAAATGGACTGTTTAATCCACCAGCACCAATTGCTATAAAATTACCCAGATAATTACCACTGTTATCAAATTCGGGAACACCATTCTGATTACCGCCGCTTCCAACTGTCACGACCAGATTCCCATTTGGTCTGTAAGCATGACCACGAATATTATCCAGTATTGTATTATTAACACCTCCAGCAGGAGCATAAATACCGATGTAATTACCCGATGTATCAAACTTCTGAACAAGATCAGTTATTTGATCTGAAACACTGATGAATCCTGCAGGATTAAGCAGTGCATGTTTTGGAGAAGCAAGATTGCCCGGGTTTGATGGAATATAATTCGCATTGACAAGACTACCGGTTACTGGATCAAATGATAATACGTTATCATTCGTCCAGTCAGGAATTAATAAAAGTTTCGTATCCGAATCACCATTTTCTACAGTTTCGTTCAGAGATTTTCCCCAATTAATTTCTGCATTTGAAAGATCATATCTGTCTTTTACCTGGCTGTATGTCAGAACTTCTCCATCTAAAAAGGGGTGAGAAAAATTTTTAATAACACTATAAAGTATAACACCGTTTTCCACCTTCAATACATCTATCAAAATGCCCTCTGGTAGTTTTACACTAACAGGAAGCTGCTGTTTAACAGCGGTTTGTTTTGCTTCGTAATAGATGGATGGATTTAGCTCTTTCTGTATCAACAAATTCTCGAAGTAGTTCTCCTGAGAAAAGATTGAAGTAAACAGGAAGAAAGAACTTAAACAAATAAGTAAGATTTTCTTCATGTGAGGCTCCTTTATAAATGAATAGAAGTAATTCTCTTTTGTAAGTTTAGCTTTTATAAAAGAAAGAAGCAAGTGGACTTTGTAATTTTATTTTCCGTTAACGTATTGAATATTTTTTACAACTTAATAATTTATTCCATTTTGTTAAATTTGTTCCCAATAAATCATAAACTTTTATGCCTTCTAACAAAAAAATAGTTATAATCGGTGCCGGCATTTCGGGTTTAACAACCGCTTATCTTCTTTTTAAAGAGGGTTACGACGTAATTGTTCTCGAGCAAAAAGATAAAGTCGGCGGTTCAATTGAAACTGTTTCTGCCGATGGTTTTCTATTTGACAGAGGACCGAACAGTGGATTGGAAACTACTCCGCTAATTCAGCAGCTTGTAAAAGATTTAAATCTTGAAGACCAATTTGTATATGCCAATCGTGAAGGAAATAAAAGATACATTTTACGCAATGGACAACTTCACGCACTTCCAATGTCACCTCCGGCATTTTTCAAAACAGAATTATTTTCAGGAAAAGCAAAGCTAAGATTGTTTGCCGAGCCTTTCATCGGAAGATCAAAAGATGGTTATTATCAAAGTATTGCTGAATTTGTTACCCGAAGACTTGGCAAAGAGTTTTTAGATTATGCAATCAATCCTTTTGTCGCCGGAGTGTATGCGGGAAGACCGGAAGATTTAAGTGTGAAATCTGCGTTCCCAAAACTTTATGCTCTTGAAGAAGAATACGGCGGATTAATTATGGGCACTATAAAAAGCATTCGTAAAAGAAAAAAAAGCAAAGAAGTTTCCAAGCAAAGTGCAAAAATGTTTTCATTTAAAGATGGAATGAAAGTTCTTCCCGAAGCAATTGCAGAAACACTTGGTAATCGGATTAGCACTGGTGTGGAAGTTACTTCTGTCCGAATTACCGCAGAAGGAAATTACGGGGTTACTTTCAGAGATGATAATCAGAATTTAACTTTGCTTGCAGATGTAGTTCTTTCAACCGTTCCCGCTTATAAAGCTTCTGAACTATTTGGACATTTTGATGAAAATTTATCTAAGCATCTGAATCAAATTTATTATCCGCCTGTTCTAGTCCTTTATCTTGTTTATGAGAAAAAAAATATTGGTCAACCGCTTGATGGTTTCGGGTTTTTAATTCCTGAGAAAGAGGAAAAATCTTTTCTGGGTGCAATATGGAGTTCGGTAATCTTTCCAAATCGTTCCGATGAAACCAAAGCAGCTTTTACTTTATTTATTGGCGGCTCACGTGATGCTGGTTTTGTGGACGACGTTGAGCAAATGGTAATGGACCGTGCAAGAAGAGAATTTGAAATTATAATGAAAATAAGTGCCGAACCGGTTCTGGCAGCTAAAAGATTCTGGTCAAAAGCAATTCCTCAATACAATCTTGGTTATGTTGAACACGAAAATTTCTTTGATCATTTTGAAAAGAACAACAAAGGAATTATGCTTGGCGGGAATTACCGCGGAGGGATTTCGATTGGAGATTGTATAAAGAATTCAGAATTAATAGCTAACAAGATTAAAAAGCTTTTGAATGTATAATTTATAATGTAGAATGTAGAATTATGTTTGTATTCGAAAAATCCGTTAAGTATGGAAATGCGGTATTAGAAAAGAGTTTTAATTTTTCAATTCGAATTGTGAAATTGATGAGTAATTGATTAATAAAAATCGGAATGTTGAACCATTATTAAAACAATTATTGAGATCCGGAACTTCAATTGGCGCTAATATTACAGAAGCACAAAACGCATACACTAAAAAAGACTTTATAAATAAACTTGGTATTTCTTTAAAAGAAGCACGCGAATCAGAATATTGGATTAGACCTTTAATTACAACAAATTATTTAGATAAAAATGAATCAGATAGTATTCAAAAAGATTGCGAAGAATTAATTAAACTATTAACTACGATTATAAAAAGCTCAAAAAAAAATATTTAATCAATTATACATTATAAATTCCACATTATACATTCCGGAGAAGAAAATGCCAGAAAAGAATTTTACCTTCAAACGTTTCAGAAGACTACGTTACAATCCCATAGTCAGAGATATGGTAAGAGAAACCGTGCTGACAAAGAATGATTTGATTTATCCGCTGTTTGTTGTTCCGGGAAATAATGTAAAAAAGCCTGTTAAATCTATGCCCGGAGTTTTTCAGTTATCTGTAGAAAATTTAGTAACCGAATGTAAAGAAGTTCGTGATCTTGGAATTCCTGCTGTTATTCTTTTCGGAATTCCCGAACATAAAGATGAACAAGGAAGTGATGCATATAATCCCAATGGAATTATTCAGCAAGCAATAAGAGCAATAAAAAAAGAAATAAAGGATTTACTTATAATAACTGATGTCTGCTTGTGCGAATATACTTCTCACGGTTATTGCGGAATTCTCGATGGTGAAGATATTCTGAATGATGAAACAATAACAGTGCTTGCCAAAGAAGCTGTCTCTCATGTTGAAGCCGGTGCTGATATGGTAGCTCCATCCGATATGATGGATGGACGAGTTCTTGCAATCCGCAAAGCTCTTGATCACAAAGGTTATACAAAAATTCCGATAATGAGTTACGCAGCAAAATATGCTTCCGGATATTACGGACCGTTCAGAGATGCTGCTGAATCAACTCCCGCTTTTGGTGACAGACGATCTCATCAAATGGATATCGGAAATATCAACGAAGCTCTTCGTGAAGTTGAGACAGATATTGAAGAAGGTGCTGATATTGTAATGGTAAAACCCGCAGGACCGTATCTTGATGTAATAAGAAAAGTGAAAGAAAAATTTGGAATGCCAACCGCAGCTTACCAGGTGAGCGGAGAATTTTCGATGATAAAAGCAGCAGGACAAAACGGGTGGATAGATGAAGAAAGAGTTATGATTGAATCGTTGACAGCCATTAAACGTGCTGGTGCTGATATGATACTTACTTATTTTGCCAAAGACGTTGCTAAGTGGATTGATAAAACTCGAAAATAAAATCGGTCGAGTCGAAAACATTCTCGTTGTCCGTCAGCACAACCAGATTGGAGATATGCTTTGTTCGCTTTCGTTGTATGCTGCATTGAAGAAAAAATATCCTGACTCACAAATTACTTTTGTGGCTGCGAAAACAAATTATGAAATTCCTTTCAATGAGATAAATCCCTTTCTGGATAATATTATTATTTTCGATAAGCAAAATCTTAAGTCGATATTAAATTTCTTTCTAAAGCTTCGCAGAAATAAATATCAGATTGGCATCGTCCCATCAACGATTAAAATTTCAAGGACATCACACATAATTAATTTTCTATCCGGAGCTAAAATTAAAGTCGGGGTAAAGTCAATTGATGGGATAGAGAATAACTCACATAAATTACTTAATATCAAATCTGACTTTGCCTGGAAGAATACACACCAGCTTGAGAGAAACCTTGATGTGGTTAAACAGATTGGCTGCGACCTGACAGAAGGCGAAAAGAAATCAATCAAGTTTAAATTTTCAGATGAAGAGATAAGAGATGCTAAAAGATTCATCGAAGAATCTTTTCCGGATAAAAGCAGAAGGATAATTGGCTTTCATCCTGGAGCCGGGAAAAAGGATAATGTGTGGTCAACAAAAAGTTTTATAGAGCTGATAAGAAAAATTTATACGAAGCACAATAACTACGTTTTACTTACTTCAGGATGGATTGACAATGTGATAATCAGTGAAGTTGAGAAAGAATTAAAAAGTGATGACATCCCATACAAGATTTTGAACAATCTGCCGATAAAAAAACTTGGATCGATACTTTCTTTGATTGATCTTTATATTACCAACGATACCGGTTCAATGCACATTGCTGATTTTTCAGATGCAAAAATGATTTCATTATTTGGCCCAACAAATCCTGCTGAATGGGCTCCTATCGGAGAAAATAAATGTTTTATTCAATCAAAAAACGGAAATATTAATAACATCTCGGTTGGTGAAGTGTACAATCTAACCGAACAAATTCTGGAGAAAACAAAATGAAATACCGCAAACTTGGAAAATCAAATATTGAAGTTTCAGAAATAAGTCTTGGCTGCTGGACGATGGGCGGACTTAATTGGGTTAACGGCGATCCAAATGGCTGGGCAAATGTTGATGAAAGAGAAATTGCAGAAGCAATTAATTATGCAATTGATCACGGCGTAAATCATTTTGATAATGCTGATGTTTACGGAAACGGACGAGCAGAAAGAATGCTCGCAAGAATTCTTGGAAACAGAACTAATAATTTTATAATCGCGACTAAGATTGGTTGGTTTCCGGGGACGGCAGCAAATGCTTATGAACCAAAACATATCCGTCATCAATGCGAACAATCGCTTGTCAATCTGAAAAGAGATTATATTGATTTGTACTATTTCCATCACGGATGGTTTGGTGACAGAGATGAATATCTTGATGATGCGGTGGAAGTAATGTACAGATTGAAAGAGGAAGGAAAAATCAGACTTGTTGGGCAGTCAGCTTATTCTCATAAAGATTTTGTCAAGTTAATTCCAAAAGTTAAACCGGATGTTCTGCAAAGTTTTGCGAATCCGGTTGAAAGAGCTTTTATTGATGATGGAAATCCCACAAGAAAGCTGATGGAAGAAAATCAGATTTCTTTCGTTGCATTCAGACCTTTATACGAAGGATTGCTTCTCGACAAATACAAAAAAGAAAATCCTCCGCAGTTTGAAAATGGAGACCATCGAAAAGGGCTATCAAGATTCTCTTATGAAAGTCTTGCAAAGCTTGAAATTCAATTAAATAAAATAAAAGAACGATTTGGCTCTTCAACTGAAGATCTTGCAAGAGTTGCTCAGCAGTATCTGCTTCATTACAGATTTGTTGGTGCCGTGATACCAGGTTTTAGAAATCTCAGACAAGTGCAACTAAATTTATCTGCGATGGATAAACCACTGAATGATGATGAGTTTGAATTTGTGAGAAACGTTTTTACGAGTTGAGTTCTTTCATCCATCAGTTCGGCGGCATTTTTAAGTGTGTTGAAGATTGCAGTCCGGTTGAAACTTCAGGAATAATTCCCTTCTTGATGTAAATTGGACGAATGTGTTTTCTAAGTGACGGCAGGATTTTATAAAAAGCTATTGCACCAATCAAACAAATTATACCACTTGAAAGAACTGTATATGGCGCACCAATCGTACTTGCTAAACTTCCTGCCATAAAACTCCCGAACGGTGCTGTTCCCATAAAAGCCATAACGTAAAGACTCATTATTCTTCCACGTTTATCATCATCAACAAGAGTTTGCAGTAAAGTATTTGTTGAAGCCATCTGCATCATCATCCCAAATCCTGTGAAGAGCATAAGTCCGACTGACAAATAAATATTTCTCGAGAAAGAAAAGAACAAAAGTCCGAGAGAAAAAATTGTTGTTGCAATTGCAATCCATCTTCCCAAACCGACAACAGATTTTCTGGATGCAAGATAGATCGCTCCGACCACGGCTCCTGTTCCTACTGCCCCAAAAAGAAAACCAAGTGTGTTTGCATCTCCGTGTAAGATATCTTTTGCGAAAACCGGCATCAGCACCGTGTATGGCATTCCTGTAAGACTAACCAACCCGATCAATAATAACAACGCACGAATGGGTTTGAAGTTATATGCGTACTTAATTCCTTCTTTAACTTCTGTAATAACTTTTTCCTTGTGATGATTATTTTCTTTTGGTGGAATCTTCATCATCAATAAAGCTATAATCACCGTAAAAAAACTCATTGCATTAATTAAAAAACAAAGTCCTTCACCAAGTGCAGAAATTATAAAGCCGGCTATAGTTGGACCGATTAATCTTGCGGAGTTGAATACGGATGAGTTCAAAGCTATTGCATTCGGCAGATCATTTCTGTCATCAACCATATCAATTACAAAACTTTGCCTCGTTGGCATATCAAAAGCATTTATCAATCCTGAAAATAAACTCAACGCAACTATGTGCCATATCTCAATTGAATGAGACAATGTAAGATACGCGAGAATAAATGCCTGGATCATTGCAAGAGATTGTGTTGTTATAATAATTTTATGTCTGTTGTATCTGTCCGCAAGTACACCGGCAAAGGAAGCAAAAACAAAAGTTGGAATCTGTGATGCGAAACTTACAAGACCCAAAAGAAATGCTGAATCGGTCAAACGATAAACAAGCCATCCAAGTGCAACCGATTGCATCCAGGTGCCAATTAGAGAAAGGCTTTGTCCTGTAAAAAACAACCTGTAGTTTTTATGACGTAATGCTCTTAATGTTTGCTTAACAAATCCTGATTTCATATTTCAAAAATGCTAAATATTTATTTTAGTACCTTACATTACTTAAAAGTTAAGTTGTACAGAGATGACATATTTTTAAAAAGGTGTCATCTCTCCGCGCTGTGTCATGTGATTTATTAAAAAAAATATCTACTTGAGCTAAAAAAATAATATGCACAAAATTCAAATACGGTTTTATGAAGAGCTGAACGATTTCCTTCCCGAGGAAAAGAAGAAAAGAAGAATTGTTCATCAATTTATTGATCGAACATCTGTAAAAGATTTAATTGAATCTCTTGGAATTCCTCATACAGAAATCGATTTAATTCTGGTCAATGGAAAATCTGTGAACTTCAAATATTTAATAGGCGATGGCGATGATATTTCTGTTTATCCTGTTTTTGAATCGTTTGATATTTCTAAAGTTCAGCATTTAAGACAAAAGCCGCTGCGTAAACCAAAATTTGTTGCTGACGTTCATCTTGGAAGATTAGCCAGATATTTAAGAATGATGGGGCTCGATGTTAAGTATGAAAATAATTTTGACGATTATGAAATAGTTGAATTATCAGTAAAAGAAAGAAGAGCCATTCTTACCAAAGACAGAGGAATATTAAAAAGGAATGAAGTTACTCACGGATATTTTATAAGGGCAATAAAAATTGAAGATCAGATAAAAGAAGTCCTGAATCGATTTCATCTTCAAAAAGAAATTAAAAAATTCTCCCGATGTATTGAGTGCAATGAAATATTAAAACCAGTCAGAAAAGAAAAAATAATTAGTCGGCTTCCGCCAAAAGTAATACAATCACAGAAAGATTTTCACATCTGTCCTTCCTGCAAAAAAATATTCTGGAAAGGAACCCACTACCAGAGGATGCTCTCAATAATTAACAAATTAACCAAAGAGAATTAGGAGGATGGTATTCCAAATTCTCTCATTACTTACGCACAATTAAGTTATTTTTACAGAATTAAAATTTTTTATTGAAAGTCAAAATGTGGATTATTATTCGTCTCCTGATCGGGATTGTTGTTCTTCTAGTTTCGGAGTATTATTTCATAAACAGATTAAATTTTGCGGTCAAACATTTCTTCCCGAATTTTTATGAAAAGCGATTCCCCGCTTTCAGGAAAATATTTTTCATCTGGACGAATCTCTACCCTATTCTTCTAATTTTTATTTTCACATACTTTGCAATTACAGGATCTTATTTAACAGCACCAGAAAGTATATTTATTGATTACCTCCTCGTTTATCCTTTCTGGATTTCATTCATCCTGATGATTCAATGTTTTCTTTTCTTCATTCCGTTAGATTTAATAAAATTATTGTCCCGCCCATTTCTTAAAAAATATGAGTTGAAAATAATCAGAATTCATTCATCACTTTTGTTTTTGTTGATTGGTTTTTTCATCATCTATATTCCGGCAAGAATTATTTATGATTATAACACTGTTTCTATCCGACCGGTTAAGTATGAAGAAAAAAATCTTCCCGCTTCTTTAGAAAATTTTAAAATCGCTTTCATTTCGGATATTCAGGCTGATCACTATACCGATGAAGCAAGAATAAATAATTTTATTAATAAAGTTAATTCATTAAACCCTGATTTGATATTGATTGCCGGTGATTTGATAACAACAGGTCCTGATTATATTGAATTAAGTGGCAGAGAAGCCGGAAAGTTAAAAGCAAAATACGGAGTTTATTCGTGTGTCGGTGATCATGATAATTGGGCATACAGGAATGATTATTCAAGAAGTCTTGCCGAAGTAAAATCTGCTCTCAATTACAATGGTGTTCAGATGATTGACAATGGAATTGAAAATATTAAAGTTGATAGTTCTGAGATTTCAATAACATTCGTCACTGCTACTTATGTGGAGGATGTGCCCAAAAACATACTGGATAGTCTCTCATCAAATAATCACGGCAGCTTCAAAATATTTCTTACTCATCAGCCGCAGCCAGAACTTATTGAAACAGCCGAAAAAAATAATTTCAATCTTTTCCTTGCAGGTCATACTCACGGCGGACAAATTACTTTTGTTTTTCCATTCATTCAATTGACACCAACAATGTTTGAAACAAAATATATTCGTGGTGATTTTCATTTTGGTGACCCCGGCAAGGGCGGGTCAGGTATGCTGATGATTGTAACTCGTGGGCTTGGAATGTCATTGGCGCCAATCAGGTACAACTCAACTCCGGAAATAACTTTAATCGAACTTAAAAAAGAACCCTAAATCACAATAAACAAAAATCAAATCTCAAACTTCAATATTCAAATTCCAAATGTTTGAATATTCTAATTTGTTTATTGGTGCTTGTTTGTATTTTGCGATTTGAAAATTGATAATTAAAGGTTGTGCTTACACTTTCAGAAATAAATATATATCCTGTCAAATCACTCGGCGGAATCAGTTTGCAATCTGCTGAAGTCGAGGAACGCGGATTAAAGCATGACCGCAGATGGGTATTGATTGATGAATCAAATACTTTCTTCACCCAACGTGATTTCCCGGAAATGGCATTGATTAAAGTTACGATTGAAAAAGATGGACTTTTACTTGAGCATAAGAAGAAAAATTATCCTCCGTTATTAATCCCGTTTTCTTTTGAACATTCGAAAAAAGATAAAGTAATTATCTGGAAGGATACTGTCGTTGGAGAATTCTATAATGCTCAGATAGATGAATGGTTCTCAGAAATTCTTAGTATAAAATGTCATCTCGTAAAAATGCCGGAATCAACAAAGCGAATTGTTGACAAAGATTATGCTGAAAATAAAATTGTAAGCTTTGCCGATGCATTTCCGTTTATGATTATCGGTCAGTCCTCTCTTGATGAATTAAATTCTAGAATGAAAATCCAGTTGCCAATGAACAGGTTTCGTACGAATTTTGTTTTCACGGGTGGAAAATCATTCGAAGAAGATAATTGGAAAAAATTTAAACTGGGCAATTTATTATTTGAAGCTGTCAAACCATGTGCAAGATGTGTGATAACAACAACAGATCAAGAAACTGCAGAAAGATTTAAAGAACCACTTCTGACATTATCAAAGTTCAGAAATTTCAATAACAAGGTTTTATTCGGGATGAATCTTGTTTGTGAATCTATTGGTAAAATTAGTGTTGGAGATCAGATAACTCAACTATCAAATTAAAAAACAACAATTATTATTTTGAAAGGACTAACAATGAGCAGAAAAGTTGAAGTTGCAGGAATAATGGGACCAGTCTGGTTTATCGGCTGGTTATTCACAATCGGTTTTTTAAAGCTTACTTTTTTCCAGGGATTATTAGCCCTTATAATTTGGCCTTACTATATAGGCGATTTCCTATCCAAACTACCACTACAATAGCTTTTTGTAAAATATTTGAAATGGATGAACACAATCTGATCTGATTGTTGATTATAGAACAATTAATCTGATTTCATTGATATTTAAATCAGAAGACAACTATTCTTTTGTGGTGATTTAAATCAAGAGGGACGCTTCATTTATTGTCTTGTGAAAATAATTACTCTATATTTTCTCTGGTATTAAAATCCCGGAGGTAAAAAAATGACTGACTTAAATATTTCATCAATAAAAAATCATCTCACTGACAGAAGAGACAGGCTTCATCAATCAGTAAAGTATGTGCCCGACCCAGCGAAATTATTCAGTCTCCTTCAGGAAGTTGATTCTGCACTTGAAAGGATTGATAACGGATCGTATGGAATCTGCGATGTATGTCATGATCCTATCGAGTCGGAAAGATTATTAATGGACCCGTTGTTAACTGTTTGTCTTGATCATCTGAATCAATATCAGCGCAAAGCTCTTGAACAGGACCTTGAGCTTGCTATAAAAATTCAACGTAATCTTCTTCCTCAAAATAATCTGAACGTAAACGGATGGGACTTCTGTTATCATTACAATCCGGCTGGAACTGTAAGCGGAGACTTTTGCGATTTCATAAAACTCGACGATCAATCAGTGCTTTTTGTTTTAGGCGATGCTTCCGGTAAAGGAATTTCCGCATCTTTGATGATGTCACATCTTCACGCTTTGATCAGAAGTTTACTTTCGCTCAATTTACCGGTTAACGAAATTGTTACCCGTGTAAATCGGTTATTTTGCGAGAGCACTTTATCAACACATTATGCAACGATGGTTTTTGGAAAGGCTAACAATGTTGGCGATATACAACTTTGTGTTGCCGGACATAATCCCCCGATAATACTTAAAAATGGTAAAGTCAGTACTATAAAAGCAACTGGTATTCCGGTGGGATTATTTAGTCAGGCAGAATATGAATCCGTCAACCTGAAAATGGATAAAGGCAGTTCACTTATTCTTTATTCTGATGGATTAACAGAAGCATCGGTTGATGAAATTGAATATGGAGAAAACAGATTGAAGGAACATTTAATTAAATCAAGTTGTAGTTCAGCAAAAAATACTCTTGATTCAATCATCAGCAGCCAAAAAGAATTTTTGAAGAATTCCACAGCATTTGATGATGTTACCGTTACTGTAATGATGAAAAGTTAATTGACTCTTAACACAATTACGCCTATCAACCAAAAAGTTTTAGTTAAAAAAGTTGTGATTTAACATTTAATAAAATAATTTTGCCCTTGAGCTTCAAGAAATTGCTCCCCGGATAAAACTCACGTAAAATAAATCACAATTATTAGGAGGTTAGTTATGCGGTCTTGCATAATTATTAGTTTGGCATTTTTATTTTTTCTGGGTTGCAATAAGGAAGAAATAAAACAAGCCCCATTGTTTGATAATCTTGGAACACTTCATTTCCCAATCACTACTAGTTCCGAACTCGCACAAAAATATTTTAATCAGGGAGTTATCTTAGCCTATGGATTCAATCACGAAGAAGCTTTTCGTTCTTTTGAGGAAGTGGCAAGACTTGATTCAAACTGTGCGATGGCATATTGGGGAATGGCTTATGTTCTTGGTCCGAATATAAATCTTCCAATGGATGCAGGTGTTGTCCATACTGCTTACGAAGCAATTCAAAAATCAATTTCATTACTGGATAATGAAACTCAAAGAGAAAAGGATTATGTGATGGCTCTCTCTGAAAGATATTCAGCAGAAGCACTTGAAGACAGAACACCACTTGACCAGGCATATTCAGATGCAATGAGAAATCTTTCGGCTAAATATCCGGATGATCCAGATGCAGCAACAATGTTTGCTGAATCAATAATGGATTTAAATCCATGGGATTATTGGCTCAAAGATGGAACTGCACAACCATGGACACCTGAGTTACTTTCAGTTCTCGAAAATGTTATTGAAAGAAATCCCGATCATCACGGAGCGAATCATCTTTATATTCATGCAGTTGAAGCATCAAAAAATCCTCAACTTGGATTGGAAAGTGCAGACAAATTAAAATTTCTTGCCCCCGGTGCTGGTCATTTAGTTCATATGCCAGCTCATATTTATATAAGAACCGGAAAATATCATGAAGGATCGCTTGCAAACATTCGTGCAGTAAAATCTGATGAGGAATATATTAATCAATGCAATCAACAAGGCTTTTATCCTCTTTCTTATTATCCACACAACTATCATTTTTTGTGGGCGACTGCAACACTTGAAGGTGACAGTAAAACTGCAATTGATGCTGCATTAAAAACTTCTCAGAAACCACCTGATTCATTAATGAGTGTTTGCGGATATCAAACTCTTCAACACTTTGCAGCTATTCCTCTTTATGCTTTTGTAACATTTGGTAAATGGGAAGATGTTTTAAATTACGAGAAACCTAAAGATGATAGACCATACATTGTGGCTGTCTGGCATTATGCAAGATCAATGGCATTCATTGCGACGAATAATTTAGTAGAAGCACAAAATGAAATTGTTGAGCTGGAAAGTTTCAGGGACAATGTGACTATTGATAGTCTTCTTATCTGGGGATTTAACTCCGCGGGATTACTTGTAGATATTGCAACTGAAACTGCAAAGGGTGAATTAGAAGCAAAGAAGAAAAATTATAGTTTGGCAATTTCACATCTCAAAAAGGCTGTTGAGTTTGAACATAGTTTAGTATATGACGAGCCGCCAACATGGTTCTATCCTTGCAGACAAAATTTGGGTGCCGTCTTAATTGAAGCAGGAAAATATGAAGAAGCTGAAAAAATTTACCGGGAAAATCTTGCGGAAATTCCTGATAATGGCTGGGGTTTGTTCGGATTACAACAAACTTTGTTAAAACAAGGAAAAGACACGGAAGCTGCTGAAATTCAACAGAAATTTGAGGATGCCTGGCAATATTCTGATATTAAATTGACCTCTTCCAGGATAATGTAATTCTAAAATTAATGCGCAGAATCAATTAATAATTAGGTAGAAGCAACTATTTTATTTAGTTTTGACCCCTCTGGTAATAGACCAGTTTTTTATTAAACATTTTTTTGGAGTTCTAGTGAGTACTAAGTTATTTGTGGGTTCTCTCCCATGGTCAGTTAATGACGACAAGTTAAAGTCAGCATTTGAAGCACACGGAAACGTTGTTTCTGCAAAAGTAGTTATGGATAAAACTACCGGCAGATCAAGAGGATTCGGATTTGTTGAAATGGGAAGTGCCGACGAAGCTAACAAAGCTATCAAAGCTTTGCACGATTCGGAATTGGGCGGAAGAAATATTGTAGTTAATGAAGCTAAATCTCGTAACTAAAAGTTCTATTTCTTAAATAAATTCTGAAAGGCGTTCAACCGAACGCCTTTTTATTTTTTAAACTTATTTTAGTATTAGCGACTTCTGAAAAATTTTAATTTGTCATATTGAACGACCTGCCTGCCGGCAAGGCAGGAGTGAAATATCTTGTTTTTAAATTGAAAAGAGTAACACATCGATAATAATTCAGAAGTCTCTAATAATAATTGATTAATAATTTGATATTATCTTTTGGCAATTTTTTCTAATTCTTCTAATATTCTAACCATGCCGTGAGTATCGAGTTTACAATATTCAAGTAGTTGCTGCTTTATTTCTGCAATTACCATTAAATCTGTTTCTGACTGTAAACTTTCATAAGCAATCGATGCTAATCCACCTTCATTAATTTCAAGATCATCATAACTTAAATCAGGCACTAGTGCGGGCAGTACGACTTTAATTGAATATGAACCTTTCATTTCCGGTGCGTAATAATATTTTTTTTGAAATGGAGTCATTAAATCTTTTATTCTGAAAATAAGTTTTTCAATTTCACCTGAATATTCCGGAAAATCCTTTGCTAATTCATTTAGTCTTGTAACTTCAAAAGTTTTATTATAAGCAAGCACATCACCATTTCCTTTGATGGCTTTCATAAGATTTTCAATGAATCTTTTTCTTGGCTCGATTCCAGGTTCAGCAAGAAATTCAAAATGTTCTGATTCACTTTTTTTATCTTTCTTTAAGAAAACAGAATATTGAAAAGGTATTTGCTGGTATGGTCTTGAATTATCAAACAGAGGTACAGCAGGCTGAAATGTTTCGAAGTCCATAAAGTAAAGCGGATAGTTTAAATCAGAAATAAAATCTTTGATGGAATTTATATCAATTATTGTTTTGTTTGCCTTGAAGGTATCAAGCTGAAGTCTGTTGTTTTTATTTAATGGATAGTCATCAGGAACATCACTTAACTTAATTATCCCTTCACTATAAAGTTCATACTTTTTTGAAAGATGCATCCCTGAAAAATCAAATATCGAATCTTCGGGAATATGTTTTCTGCAGTAATCAAAAAAAGCACAGGTATATGGATTGTGACAATGTTCACCAATATCAATCATCGGAATCTGTTTTTTCAACAGCATTTTCTTAAATCTTTCTACATTATCTTTAACTGATTTTTGCAATGGCAGTATTGAATCCAGGACTGATTCCGCTACAAACAATTTTTCTAAATCCAATTTTCCATTTCTGACATACTGGTTATTAATATAAATTATTGAAAAATCTTTCACATTGATTCCACAATTCGAAATAACATAGTATTGCAGGGCTGCATCATTCAGATAAGTATCTGAAATAGAAGTTGAACTTTTTACTTCATAAATTCTCCAGGAATTTTTCTCTCTGACTGCGATATCTGCTATCGCAAGAACCTGATTAAACTTAAACGCAGCTTCATATATCACATCAGCTTTATTTTTAATAAGCCCTTCAGTTTTTATCAAAGCTTTGTCATAATTTGGTGGATCACCTGTTGCACCAATCTCTCCTCCCGGAAAAAGTTGTTGTGCGAGCTTTCCAACATTTGTTCCTCTCTTAAAAATCGTTTTCTGCATTTCAGAGACTTCATCCATTTCACTATAGTGATATTTATAAAGATAAAGCTGCTTTTCACATTGAAGTCCTTTAATGTAAGATGATTTACTGAGTAGATGTGATGACATAGAATTTCTTTGAATATTCATTTAAAATATACAGTATCAATAGAAATAATCCTTTATATTAAATTAAGTTTAGAGATATATAATAAATTTGGTATAATAATTTTTATTGGAGTGCAATGAAAAAGAAAATAGAAATAAGCGGAAGCCTGAAGGAAATGGTAACTTACTGTACTGCAATTTATGAACCTGATTATGCTATTGATGCCGAGATGATTAATGATGTAATAAATAACAGTCCCATCTTCGAAAACAAAGGATTCAACACAAGTGTGCTTGGAACAGTTCAGAAAACAACAGTAAACCGAAGCAGTAAAGTTTTCATTAAAGGAAACAGAGTTACTTTGCAGGTAAGGTATGAAATACTCCGGGTTGTTGATATCGAACCAACGCAAAAGGATGAGGAATGGATTCAAAGCGATGTTCAACACTTATTAAAGCATTTTGAACTTTTACTAACGCCTCTCGAATGATGAAAATAATTTTTTCTCTTATACTAATTGCAGCAATAAATATTTTTTCTCAGTCGGAACGATTGACGCGAAATCTGGAAAATGGGTATGCCTGGGTGCGATTGGAAGATCCGGTTTTGAATTACAGCACTTCCAAAGAAACATATTTGAGTTCTATTCTTCAACGGTATCGTCTCACGCAAGAAAAGTATCCGGAAATTTCACATCTAGGCTGCAAAAATGAAATCGACAAAATCTACCAGACAGATGAATCTGATAAAATGTTGATGAGTAATATTATTTCTGAGATGGATAAATTTTATAATGAAGAAGAAAATATGATCATCCCGATAATTTTTGTTTATTGTTATACGATTAAGAAAATTGCCGGATTGAGTGAGGCTGATTTGAATGATTATAAAAAAGCAGTGCTTGAATTCTCTGAAGAATGAACTACAAATCCAGTTTTGTCTGAACGACTTTTTGTTTTTTCTTTGGTTCACGGTGACGTTTAAGAAAATCTCCGAAATCTTCTTTAGAGATTATATAGATTTTACCAACCTGTTGAGCTTTAAGTTTTCCCGAATGAATATGATACAGCACTGCCGAGTGACTTATATCTAACAGTTTTGAAACTTCCTGAACGCTGAAAAATTCTTTCATAGCAATACTTTTTTTGTTTTCTACAAAGCTTTTAAAGAATCTGAAATTAAATTAAGAAGCAAAACTATCAGATTCAATCAGCTAATAAATAAAAAGGCTGTTCACACGCAGGAACAGCCTTATTTGAGAATATTGAGACTTACTTTACAGTTTGTTTCCTTCCCTGTCTAACAAAACAGGGCTGCCAAATCCCAGAGTTTTAAGTGCGTCAAACTGAGTTTTTGCATCGCCGATGATAAGATAAATCATACTTGCGGGTTGAATGTATTTTTTAGCAAGAACTTTCAGCTCGTCTTGAGTAAAGTTTCGGACAAAATCTTCTCTTTCTTTAATATAATCGAACTCAAGGTTGTAAGTTGCAATATTATTCAACATACCTCTAAGTGCGCCAAGTGTCTCAAACGATCTTGCGTTAGAACGTATAAGTGAATTTTTGGTAAACTCTAAATCTGATTCCGGAATACCTTCACGATATTTATTCATTTCATCAATAAAAATCTGAACTGACTCAAGCGTAGAAGTTGATACAACACTTGAACTCGCAACAAAATAACCCGGATAAAGCGAACCGTTAAACGATGTTCTGGCTCCGTATGTATATCCTTTCTCTTCTCTTAAAATCAGATTTACATTGCCAGTAAAACTTCCGCCAAGTTTATAATTCATAACAGTTGCCGGATAATAATCAGGATCATTATACTTCATGCTCAGATTTCCAATCCTGATAACAGATTGTTTAGCATCAGGAAAATCAACGAAATAAATCTTCGAACTTTCCGATTGCTGCGGCAGCGGATACTCATTCAACTCCACTTCTTTCTTTTTCCACTTGAGTTCAAGTGATTGAAATGTGGAAACAGCTTTATCATCACTTACATCACCAACGATGGTAATTGTTGTAAGATTTGGTACAAAATAGTTATTGTAAAATGATTTTAAGTCATCAATTGAAATTGAATTAACTGATCCTTCGGTGCCTGATACACTTTTTGAAAATATATTCTGATCTCCATAAATTAATTTGTCGAATACTTTTGAAGCTACTGCCGATGGATCAGCTTTGCTGCGGTTTATCTTTTCAATTGTTTCTCTCTTTATCCGTTCGAATTCATTCTCATCCCACCTTGGTTCAAATAGAATTTCCTCCATAAGCGACCACACATCATAATATTTTGAGGAAAGACAATTAACATCTATAACTATAGATTCTTTACTGGTGTACATATTTATGCTCGCCCCAAGATCATCAATTGCTTCCTCAAGTTCGATCGGAGTTTTATTCCTGGTTCCTTCCATCATTATATCTGACATCAGATTTGAAACTCCAACTTTGTTTATATCATCAAGCAGCAAACCACCTTTTATTGTTAAAGAAAAATTGATTAATGGCAGTTCATTCTGCTCAATTCCATAAATTTTTACTCCGTTCGACAGTTCATCTTCCCAAATTTCAGGAAGTTTTAATAACGGATCCGGACCTGCCGGAGGTTCAACACTTCTGTCAAAAGAAGATTCAATTTTTTCAATTTTCATTTCTTCCGATCCTGCAACTGAAGAACTTGTTATGTTTTGTTCTTCAAGTTTTTCTTCAACTATAGGATATTTTTCTGAGTTCGATGCTATCAGATTTAAACTTCCTTTTGGAACGAAGCTGGTTGCGATATAAGGCTTCCCCTTGATGTACATTTCATAAGCTTTTATGATATCGTCTTTTGTTACAGTAAGCAGATTCTGCAGATCTGTATTAATGAAATCTGGTGTACCGGTAAATACATTGTAGCTTGCAAGTTGAAAGGATTTCCCAAGTACACTTGATATCTGGTTATAAAATTGTGTCTCTATTTTTGCTTTTACGCGTTGAAGATCTTTTTCAGAAAAACTTTCTTTATCAAATTTATCAAATGCTTCTTTTACAGCCTTTTCAACATCGTCGAGACTTTTGTCGGGAAATGCTCTGATTGTAATTGTAAACTCACCTGCAAGTTCCTGAGAATTCTGATATGCACTAACAGATGGTGCGAGTTTCTTCTCTTCAACAACAACTTTATACAGCGGAGATTTTTTGCTCTGTGCAAATAATTCACTAAAAAATTTTAGTGCATAATCATCCTTTGTGTATTGCTGTGGAGTTGGAAAAACAATATTCAATTCGGGTGATTTTGCAAAGTTATCTTCATGATACGCTTTTTTAGTTTTATCAATCTGAACTGGCATCGGATCAAGTGGTTTGACTTCGTCCCTTTTCTTGATTTCGCCAAAATATTTCTGAACCAGAACTTTTGTTTCTTCGTTATCGAAGTCTCCCGCAATTACCAGAGTAGCATTGTTTGGTCCGTACCATTTCTTAAAAAAATCATGAACGTCAGCCAATGTTGCATTTTTCAGATCTTCCATCTCACCTATTGTCTGCCAGTTATATGGATGATTTTCAGGATACAATAATTTATTAATTACATAACTTGTATGACCATATGGTTCGTTATCAACTCTCTGTCGTTTTTCATTTTGAACAACAGATTGTTGATTCATGAATGCTTCCTGTGTAACCGTACTTAACAAAAATCCCATCCGGTCAGATTCCATCCAAAGCACCATTTCGAGTGAGTTATTTGGCACAACCTGAAAATAAATTGTTCCGTCATTCCAGGTTCCGCCGTTTAATGTCCCGCCGGCATTTTGAATTTTCTTGAAAAACTGATCCTGTGGAATGTGCTGGGATTCCTGAAACATAATATGTTCAAAAAGATGAGCAAATCCAGTCCGACTTTTCACTTCCCTGTTTGAACCAACATGATAAAGAACGGCTACTGCTACAATTGGATCCGATTTATCATTGTGAAGTATAACCTGCAAACCATTTTCCAATGTGTACTTCTCATTTTCTATTTTGAAATCTGGTGAAAGTGACCCACAGCTAAAAAATAAAACAGACATTAAAAATGTCAAAGAAAGAATAAATTCAATTTTCATTTGCTTTTCCTTACAAATCTTCAAAAATATTTTATAATTGTACTTTAAAACACCTGATAAATCCGATGAAATCCAAGTCAATATTGATGAGCGGATGAAATAAAATCCAATGTTTGGGAAATCAAATGCACAGATGATACGCCTGTTGAGACCGTTTAGCAGATTAAATTCAAATAAAAGTTAACCGCCACTATTTGGGTGAAGTTTTTCTTTCTTTCCGGTATTACGAAAAGTTGTCGGGAACATCATTTATGTATAAGCCTCTACAAACACTTGAAATTCAGAGCAGATGAATTACCATTTTGTGCCGTTTATAATATTTGTCAACCGTTCCAAAGAAAATACCAGCATCAACTCAATATTGAATTTATATTTCCTTTAAGAAAAAATTCAACAAAGGAGCAGCCAATGAAATTTACATTTACAATACTGTTTTTAATATTGTTTGTTACAGCAATAATCTTTCCTTCAGCCGGACCAAAAACAAATCTAATTGTAAAGCATAATACAGTTGAGAGTTTGCTAATCGGATTGAATTCTGATAACATTGGTCTAAAAAGCAGCAGTGCTTATATGATCGGTGAATTAAAAATATCGCGAGCTGTAATCCCATTAATGAAAATGCTGCATGATAGTATAGATGAAGAACTTAGAATTGCTGCTGCTCTTGCATTGTATAAAATAGGAACACCGATGGCAATAAATGCCGTGAAACAAGCTATCAGGTTTGATGCCAGCGAAAGAGTTAACAAACATTGTGCAAGATTTTATTACGACTTCTTCAAAAACAAAATTACAGATGAAGATATAAGTATGGTTGCTGCAAAACAGCGCTAAAATAAAATTTATTCTTCATCTCTTCTCCACAGGCCGGGATAATTATCCTGGCTTTTTTATTTTAAATAAAAATATTTTCTGTTTGATTTGATTAAGTGAATTTTTATATCCACTTTTGTAATGGAAATATTAATTACTAATACTGCAAACTAAAAAAATTACTCCTCGATTTTTTGTTTGATGAAGAAGAAAAGAAAAAGAAACCAAACCCCGACAGAACCTAATCAATTAAGTTTCGATTTTAATATTAATATTCCGATCGAGATTCACACACCTAAATCGGACATATCAGATTTAAGAAAAGAGCTTGCCTGGGAACGAAGACCAATCATTGAAATTGTAAAAAGCTAAAAACTTTTTTTTCTGAATTAACTCTTAACAATTTTTTTTTAATTGAGGACTCCTTTCACCAAGTTAAAGTATCATTCACCCTTCGAACAACTTTTCCATAGCTTCGTGAATATTTGTCATTAAGATTTAGACCAATATTTATTCAAAAAGTTATGTTTATCGCTTAAAAACGCAATATATTTTTGGTTTTGCTCAATTCTGTATTTTTAATAACCATTCATATTTTAAAACATTTTCTCTGCTGAACTATGTTTAAAATATTTTTAGTACTAATTTTTACTTTATGAATAAATCCGATTTAAATAAGTATTTAACTGATTTTAAGTTTGACACTTCGCCATCTGGTTTAAAAAAAACAAATGTTGATTGTGTTGAAATTAATGGTAATTGTGTATCAAGATTTTCTAATGAGTTCTGGACCTCTAAGCAGAGACAAAATAATTCTCTTCATGAAATTTCATATCGTGCTTGTTTTAAAGCTGAATTGCCAAATTTTTTTATTTCATTATTAACAAAAGAAAATGATGTTATTTACGATCCTTTTGCGGGAAGAGGAACAACAATAATCGAAGCAGCACTATTAAACAGGAATGTAATTGCTAATGATATAAATCCACTTAGCACAATACTTTCAAAACCACGATTATTGATTCCATCACTTGTTGAAGTTGAAAACCGCCTGAAAAAAATAAAATTCAAACGCGGATTAAAAGCAGATATGGACCTTTCGATGTTTTATCACCCAAATACTGAATCTGAAATAATGTCATTAAGAAATTATCTGATAAGTAAAAAGAAAAACAGCAGCGAGGATTTTATTGATGAATGGATTCGTATGGTTGCAACTAGCCGGCTGACCGGACACTCAAAAAATTTTTTTTCCGTCTATACGCTTCCTCCAAATCAGGCAGTAACATCTGAAAGACAGAAAAAAATAAATAAACAAATAGGACAGAAGCCGGAATACAAAGACATAAAATTTATTATTCTGAAAAAGTCCCGGGATTTAACAGTTCGCCTAAATAAAAATCTTATAAACCAACTAAACAGAATCAGCAACAAAGCAATGTTTCTGAATGAAGACGCAAGATCCACTTCCGCTATTAAAAAGAACTCGATTAATTTAACAGTTACCTCGCCTCCATTTCTGGACATTGTAAATTATGTAGAAGATAACTGGCTGCGCTGTTGGTTCAATAATATTAATGCTAAAAAGATTTCCAGGAGAATTACAATCTCAAAAAAAATAGACGAGTGGGAAAAAGTAATGCTCGAAGTTTTCAAGGAGCTTTATCGAATTACAAAACGTGGTGGTCACGTTGCTTTTGAAGTTGGTGAGATCAGAAAAGGTAAAATAAAACTCGATGAACACATTGTTCCAATCGGAATTAAAACTGGATTTGATTGTTCTGGAATTATCATTAATCAACAGAAATTTACAAAGACTGCAAATATCTGGGGTGTGAATAATAATACTGTGGGAACAAACACTAATAGGATTGTGCTGTTCAGGAAAGATTGAGTTAAAATAAAAAAAGCCGTCTCAAAAGTCTCGTTTTATCAACCTTAATTTGTTTCTCCTTCTGAATAAATACTTTCGGCAAAATGAATCATTATAATAGAATCTTATTTTACATTAAAATCAAACTATGAGATTCCCCTCACAATCTTATTGAAACGGGATAACAGATCTGAGATAGTCTTATTTCATTTGTGTTGTGACAGAATTCAGAACACTGAAAATTCATTGCTGTTTATCAACAAGCCATTTTATTTCCATACAAAAGTTTTCGTTAATTTAAAACCACAATTAAAATACTTTTTGACTTTTTAATAAAGTATTGTGAAAAAAACAGACCTTCATTCAGTCTATAAATTCATACTAGCTATTATTATAATAGTTAATATTGAATTACAAGCCTCCGAACCAAATGAGAATATTTTAACTTCTTCTAATAACGCAATACATTTAGATTTTTGGCAAATTGTTAAAGACAAAGAACCAACTAAACCGCTTCCATTATTTCCGGATTCATTATGGCAATCATTTGATTCATATATAAATGATGATTTGTTCTCTAAAGGTAATTGGGTTTTAAAGACTACAATAAACATTGCTGATTCTCTGGATGGCAACACTGTAATTGGTTTGTTCCCATTAAACTTTATTACTGCCTACGAAATTTTCTGGGATGGAATCAAGCTATCCGAAAATGGAAAAATTGGAATAAATATAAATGATGAAATTGCCGGCGATTATAACTTTAATCTTGCATTACCTAATAATCTTTTAACGAGAGGAAAACATACTCTTATCTTTCGAATATCAAACCATAGGGATTACTCATCGTGGAAATGGTTCTATGGTTATATGGTTATTGGTAAGTATGATTACTTGTTACATCGCATAGCCCGGTTATATTATCAGGCATTTTTTATAACAGGTATTTTATTTATTCCTTTTCTGTTCAATTCATTTTTATACTTTGCAAGGAAAAGAAAAACAGAGCACTTACTGTTTGGGTTGATTTGCTTTATAGTAATCTTAGATTCGATAACAATGCTGATTCCAACTTTAATTGAAACAAAAACCACTTTTGTGTACTTGCAATATTATAGTTATCAGTTGATCACACTTTTTTTTACTGTTCTTTTTCCTACTTTTTTTATTTACTTATTTTTCCTTCCTAAAAAAACTATTGCAGTAGTTGTTACGATAACTCTTCTCATCTTTTTCTTTTTTACTAACATCGAAAACCTCTTTAACATAATGTCACTAACGGTACTAATTATTAGCAGTATAATAACAATATGGGCTTTATTTAAACGGCGTGACGAAAGTTTAATTATTCTTATAGGCATTATAGCAGCCTGGACAGCTTACTTTTTCAATTTTGCATTCGCTGGATTGGCAACAACTATGGTTGTTTGTACAACTTTTTCTATAGCAAGACAGTTTGCAAGAAAGGAAAAAACTGAAAAAGAAGCACAACTTAAATCAGCACGGTTGGAAAATGAATTGTTAAAGAAGAATATCAATCCACATTTTGTATTAAATACTTTAACTTCAATAATTGCTTGGTTAAGAAAAGATTCTGCATCAGCCATAAAATTAATTGAAGCACTTGCTGAAGAGTTTAGAATGATAAATCAAGTATCCGCGTTAAAACTTATTCCTATCACACAAGAAATTGATTTGTGCAATGCTCATCTTAAAATTATGAGTTACAGAAAAGGAGCTGACTATAAATTAGAAACAATTGATGTTGATGAAAAAGACATTATACCACCAATGGTTTTTCATACACTTGTTGAAAACGGGTTAACTCATGGATATGATAATAAAACTGCCGGAACTTTTAAGTTACAGACAATAAAAAATTCAGAATCAATAAAATATATACTTTCGAATGATGGCAGCTTTAATTTAGAAGACATCAAAGGCTCAACTGGTTTTGGGGTAAAGTATATTAAAAGCAGATTGGAAGAAAGTTATCCCGGTAAATGGAATTTCTATTCAAATAAATCTGATGAAGGCTGGGAATCAATAATAGAGATTAGAAATTGATATGAGAATTTTAATTGTTGAAGATGAAAGACCAACTGCTGAAGATATAAAATTTCTCGTCGGACAGATTCTGAACAATGAAATTACTTCCATTCACATAGAAACTTCGCTGGATAGTGCTATGTTCTATTTAAAAGAAAAGCCTGTGGATGTTTTACTTTTAGATTTAAATCTTAATTCTAAAGATGGATTTCAGTTGCTTAAACAAGTTGTAAGCCAATCATTCCATACAATAGTTATTTCTGCAAATATTAACAGAGCGATTGAAGCATTTGAATACGGAGTTTTAGATTTCATACCAAAACCTTATAACATAGAAAGATTAAAAGCAGCTTTCCAAAGATTAAAATCAAGCCACGCATTAGATGGTCATTCGATAAAATATCTTACTGTTAAAAAAGGATTTGAAATAAAAGTTATTCCACTTGATGATATAAAATATTTTAAATCTGCAAACATTTATGTTGAACTCCACTTACTTAACAATCAAGTTGTTATCTATGATAAATCCATAAAGCGACTTATTCCATTATTACCCGCAAATTATTATCGTATTCACAAATCTTTCATTGTTGATCGAAATAATGTTGAATCGATTCAATCTCTTGGCGGCGGGAAATATTGGGCAATATTAAAGAGCGGAGAAAGATTGCCAATCAGTCGTCAAAAAATTAATTTGTTGAGGAACATTGGTGTTTGAATTAGTTTCCATTCGGCAATAATTAAGATTTTTACTTTCCAAAATTTTCTCCACATAACAGCAATAAGTGCATTTCACAAGGTACTGGTGCACTTAACAAGAAATTTATACCCAAATTTTCTATTCGCAATTATTTTTCTCAAGGGTTTAATCAAAGTTATTATTGATTGAAACATTAATACAGAATCAAAACATTGTTTAACTATTAGGAGAATTATTATGAAAAAATTATTGCAACATTTACTTGTCATTTTAATGATGGTTATTTCATCATTTAAATTGTTTGCTCAACCTATTCCAGAAGATAGTTTGTATTTAGGACAAATACCTCCGGGAAATATTCCAATAGTCTTTAATTTGCCTGTGACAGCCGGTCATCGGGCGTGTGAAAGAATTGCGATTACATCAGACGGCAAGGAAATATATTATGGTGAACTTAATACGTACCCGGCTTCCAGTTACAGAATAAAATATTTTAAATACCAGGATAACAGGTGGCAGGGTCCTGAAAATTTATTTGAAGGTTTTATGGCTCCAAAGTTATCACCTGATGATAGTATTATATACCTTCAGGATAACACTTTTCACGCGTACTACTCAAAAAGATTAAGCACTGGCTGGAGCGTTCCTGTTCGTTTGATATCACAAAATCTCAAGACACACTATCTGCAGAAATCTGAGATGGATAATTTTTATGTATCAAGCTATTATGAAGGCTCAACTTCAGACGGCGAGATATGCAAATTAATAATGGAAAACGGAGATACAGTTTTTCAAAATTTAGGCAGACCATTAAATAGTTCTTTACAGGAAAATGATTTTTTAATTGCCGCTGACGAATCATATTTAATAGTCTCCAGAACACCAAACGGCGGAACAGCAGATATGTATTTAAGTTTTAAGAATGAGAATGGTAAATGGACAAATCCTAAAAAATTAGAGGAACCAATTAATACCCCAGGCTTTAATTGGGAATACGGTCAATTTATTTCTAATGACGGCAAGTATTTGTTCTTTACTTCAGGAGGATTAAGCTGGCCGTCATATTATACTTACTGGATTAAGATTGATAATATTATTGATAGCCTGAGACAGACAAACTACTCTCCATACCTAAACTATCAAATTCCAAATCAAACGGATTCTGTTGGTTATAATTTTAATTATACGTTTCCGGATTCAACATTTATTGATGATGATGGAAATAATACATTAACCTATTCCGCTACGTTGAGTAATGGCAATCCTCTTCCATCATGGTTAAGTTTTGATTCAATCACTAAAACTTTTTTTGGAACTCCAACAAGTTCGGGCAACTATTCTATAAAAGTAACTGCAGCAGATACAGCTAATGCCAAAGCTTTTTGTACATTCAGTCTTAATATCGAAAATCCTGTAACTGATATTAATGACGACAAACAAAGAATAAATGATTTTCAACTATATCAGAATTATCCTAATCCGTTTAATCCAAGCACAAAAATAAGCTGGCAGTCTTCAGTCAGTAGTTGGCAAACGCTTAAAGTTTATGATGTACTAGGTAAAGAAGTTGCGTCTTTAGTTGATGAGTTTAAGCCAGCAGGAAATTATGAAATCGAATTTGATGCAAGAAATATTTCAAGCGGAATTTACTTTTATGAGTTGAAGACAAATACTTTTTGTGATCAGAAAAAGATGATCGTGATTAAATAAAGTTAAAAACTAAAAGACAATAACTATTAAGGAAAAAGATTATATGAAAACAATTAATAAAACAGGATTGCATATTTTGTTTTGGATAGCAATACCTTTGATTGTACTTTACTTCAAATGGGCAGCGCAAGATACAACAACCTTGCCTGGATTGGCAGTTCCTGAATCAGAAAGCTTTTTAGGAGTTGTTAAGACTAATATCGATGTAATTGTTGTATCATTATTAGGTTCAATCCCAGCATTTTATTGGTCGCTATATTGTTTAACTCCAAAGCTATTATTTAAAACTAACTATATTAAAATTTCCCTTTACACTCTTGGATTAGCAATTTATTATTTGATTGTGAGCTTAATAACTGAACTAATATTCCTTGTGTACTTTTTCTTCGGAACTCCTTATGCAATAAAAGTTTTAGCGCCAATGATTTTACTCTCAGCGTTAAGTGGAACTTTGTTCGCTTTTAAAGAAAAACTTCGTTCAAATAACGTATAAGTAAATTTTATTAAATAAGTAAAAAAATATTTTATGAATAAATGAATTAAGTGAGTTACTATGAACAATAAACATAATAGTATTGATTACGTAAAAAGAATTGGTACGGGAATATCTTTAATAATATTTCCACTGATTTTTGTTTTTGCATTCGCTGGACATCCTAATCTTTTCAATCCTAAATTCTTGGAACCAACAGAACTCATCAAACGAGTGCATAATAATTATCTTCTCCATTTTGGTCACGCATTAGTAACCCTTTGCACAGGTTTACTTGTCGTTGTTGCAATACACTTTATGAATAAACTAAAAAATACCACTAATGAATGGTGGGGATTCATTGGTGGTGTGATAGCAATTCTCGGAGCGTTAATTTTAGCAGTTGATAAAGGTGCTCTGTGCTTAACAATAAGTGCTATAGATACTTTACCTGAAAACGAATTTATTAATATGAATCTTGGTTTGCTTGCAATGTTTGAAAAAAAAGGATGGCTGATTTTGATAAATGGATTAATGCTGCTACCTATAGGTTTTATTATTCAAGCAGTTGGTTTACTTAAATCCAGAAGCATGGCAATTTGGCAATGTATATTATTTTTAATTGCAATGCTTTTCATAGGAACTCCTGATGGTGTTGAAATAATTAATTTAACAGCATCTACTTTAATGGCAATTGCATTAATTCCTTATGGTTTTAGCTTAATCCTAAATAAGCAATAGCATTAATATTTTTTAATTCTGTTATAACTGAAATGATTTGAATATAAAGGAAGCAATGAAAGCAATAGTCTGTAAAAAATCTGGTTCACCAGAAGTTCTAAAACTTGCAGAGTTAGAACGACCAATACCAAAACAAAATGAAGTTCTTATAAAAGTAATCGCTTCATCAGTAACAAGAGGTGATGTTAATCTTAGAAAAATATCCCGATTCATTCTTATTCCGTTAGGATTTTTATTTGGATTTAAACCTATGAAAGTAACAGGAGTTGAATTTGCTGGTATTGTTGAAGCAATTGGTTCAGATGTAAAACTTTTCACTAAAGGTGACCAGGTTTACGGGACTACAACAGGATTGCAGTTTGGTGCAAATGCTGAATATGTGTGCGTTCCTGAAAAATCGAAGAAGTGTGTCATTGTTAAAAAACCTGATAATATTTCTTTTATAGATGCGGCAGTAATCCCTGTTGGCGGAATGACAGCTCTTCACATATTACAAAAAGTAAATATTAATCCAGGATGCAGAATACTTATTTATGGTGCTTCAGGATCGGTAGGAACTTATGCTATTCAACTTGCAAAATATTTTGGTGCAGAAGTAACGGCAGTTTCCAGTACAAATAATATCGAAATGGTAAAATCAATTGGAACTGATTATGTAATTGATTATCACAATGAAGATTTTAGAAAAAGTATAACAACTTATGATGTTATATTCGATGCGGTTGGAAAGATAACTCAATCTTCTTGTAAAAAAGTATTAAAGAAAAATGGACACTTTCTTTCAGTAAAATATCCCACAAAAGAAAAAACCGAGTATATGATTTTTTTGAGTGATCTGATTCAAAAAGGAAAACTTAAACCTGTTATTGATAGATCGTACACTCTGGATAAAGTTAAAGATGCTCATTACTATGTTGAACAGGGACATAAAAAAGGAAATGTGGTAATTACAGTAGAAAAATCGTTCGAGACTAGTTAATAATTTCGGAAAGTAAATAATGTTTAGGGAAACCAAAATTTTTAAAATCGGTTTAATAGCCGGAATAATCATTTGTATTAGCGCAGTTACAATGGTGCCTGTAGTTGGTAATCAGATGGACGAAGCATTAGCAAAATTTAATTTACCTCCGCTTAGTTTAAGTGCAATGATATTTTTTCTTTTTGTTTCACTTTCACTTGGTGTAACGTTGATGTGGTTGTATGCTACTATGCTTCCTCGTTTTAAACATCGAAAGAGAACCGCAGTAATAGCCGCTATCGTTTTATGGTTTCCCGGAAATTGCTTACCTAATTTAGCTAATGTTTTTTATGGATTTATGCCTGTTGGACTAACGGTAATTGGAATCGTTTGGGGTCTCGGTGAACTCTTAATTGCCGGGCTAATCGGTAGTTTGTTATATAAGGAAAATAGTAATTAGTGAATTAGATCATACTTACAAAGTTCAAAAGTTTAGGAAAATATTTATGAAAGTATTAGTTATCAGTGCTACCGGGGCAACAGGTCGATTGGTTGTTAAACATTTGCTGGATATAAATATTAATGTCAAAGCTGTTGCACGCAATAAAAGCGTTCTATTAAATGAGTTTAAAAGTAATGATCTTTTAGAAATTATAATAGGAAACATTTCTGAATTTGATTTGAATAAAAACCTTGAATTGATAAATGATTGTGATTCCATTGTTTGCTGTCTTGGACATAATATTTCTTTAAAAGGAATTATCGGGAAGCCAAGAATGTTAGTGAGAGATTCTATAAAAAATATTTGTACTGCAATTGAAAGCAGTAAAAAGGATAAAGTAAAACTTATCTTAATGAACACAACAGCTAATATGAATAGAAAATTAAAAGAGAGTTATTCTTATAAAGATAAAATTGTGCTTTCACTATTAACATTTTTTCTACCACCACATAAAGATAATGTTGGAGCAGCATCTTATTTATCAAATGTTATTGATGAATATAATTCTAAAATTGAATGGATAGCCGTACGACCTGATACTCTGATAAATGAAGAGAAAGTAAGTGAATACGAAATTATGGAATCACCAAAAAGAAGTCCTGTTTTTGATGCTGGAAAAACAAGCAGAATAAATGTTGCTCATTTTATAGTTGAGTTGTTACATCATAATGAGTTATGGAATTTATGGAAATTCAAAATGCCGGTTATTTATAATAAGCCAAATCAAAAAAATTAATCCTTTGAAGAATAGAATTTATTCTTTCTGTTTAATTATGAAAATTCATAAGTATGTTGAACTATGACATAAAAAAGGAAATGTTGCAATTACAGTAAATAAAAAATCCTTCTCAAATGAGAAGGATTTTTCTTTAGTAGCGGGGGCAGGACTTGAACCTACAACCTTCGGGTTATGAGCCCGACGAGCTACCAATTGCTCCACCCCGCGATGTAATTTCTTTTTTATTTTTCTCTCGAGGGTTTCTGTCGGCTCCGAGCTACTCCGGCTTTTGCCGGACTCCAACCCCCGATGTAATTTCTTTTTATTTTTCTCTCGAGGGTTTCTGTCGGCTCCGAGCTACTCCGGCTTTTGCCGGACTCCAACCCGCGATGTAATATTTGTAAAACTAATTTTTTTCAAATTCAAAATTGGAGTGCAAATATAACCATTCATCCCTGCGATGTCAATTAAATAAACCTTAGCCATCAATATTGTTAAAGCTTGATGTAATCCCATCAATAGCCTGTGAACGAACGTGAATTTCATTCAGTTTCTGAATTAAACGAAGAATAACTTTCCTCTTTTCTTCAATAAGTTCATCCATAAAAGTTTTTACTTCAGGCATATTACACTCGGCTATAACACTTTCATAGTATTTCACGATAGCTGTTTCTTTACGTAGAGCTTCGTTTAGACTTGCGCATGTGTTCTTACAAGCGTGCTGGCAGTTAAATCCAAGTTCTGACATTGTTATTCCTCATGGTTAAATTATGCTGTTGTTGTCTCTTTTAAGTTGGCAAGCTCTTTTCCTTTTTTAAGTGCTTGCTCATTAACAGGTATCAGGTGATGCCTGTGTTCTGGTAATGCTTTTTTAAGTGCGCTCACAATTGTTTCTATTTTTACAATCGGTCTTTTCTCAAGAAATGCGCCGACCATTATCATATTTGCTACCTGTTTTGCTTTAAGTTTATCGGCTTCTTCAATTGCAGGTATGCAGATAATATCAATATCATCTCTTGTCGGAGGACGAATTATTGTTGATTGTTCATAGAGGAGTACTCCTCCCGGTTTTACTGCTTTCTCAAATTTATCAAGTGATGGCTGATTAAGAACGATGGCTGAATCAAATTTCGTAATGATGGGTGAGCTTATTCTTGCATCGGAAACAATAACAATACAATTTGCCGTTCCACCGCGCATTTCAGGACCATAAGATGGCATCCAGCTTACTTCTTTTCCTTCAATCATTCCAGAGTAAGCGATGATGCTTCCCATTGAAAGGACTCCCTGTCCTCCAAAACCAGCACATATAATTTCATGTTCTTGTCGCATTTTAATATCCTGTTTTTTCTTTTAGAAAAACTTTTAAACTTTTTCCGGAACTTTAAGATCACCAAGCGGATAAACTGGAAACATTGTTTCCTCAAGATATTTGTTTGATTCGATTGGTGTCATTCTCCAGCCGGATGGACAGTTTGAAACTACTTCAACAAAACAAGTTCCTTTTCCTTCTTTTTGAAATTGGAAAGATTTTTCGATTGCTTTCTTCAGTTTCCTAACTGCGCCTGGAGTGTGAACTGCTTGCCGAGTTACATAGTAAGCACCGGGCAATTGAACAAGCAGGTCTGCAATTTTTATAGGATGTCCAACCGATTTAACATCGCGTCCATAAGGTGATGTAGTAGTAACCTGTCCGGGCAATGAGGTCGGAGCCATTTGCCCGCCGGTCATTCCATAAATTCCGTTATTGATGAACAACATCAGGATGTTCTCTCCTCTGTTAACTGTATGAATTGTTTCTGCTGTACCGATTGCTGCAAGATCGCCATCTCCCTGGTACGAGAAAACATAACGATCTGGTAAAACTCTTTTTATTCCTGTTGCAACAGCACTTGCTCTTCCATGAGCAGCTTCCTGCATATCAACATTCATATAGTGATATGCAAAAACAGAACAGCCAACAGGAGCAACCCCTATCGTTTTATCCTGAATGTCTAACTCTGCAACAACTTCCATCAAAACTCTATGAACAACGCTGTGTCCACAACCGGGGCAATAATGGAATGGAGTATCTGTAAGTGTTTCCATCGGTCTGCAATAGACCATTTCCATTCCTTCTGCATCCGGCGGAAAATCTAAATTTGTTGGTCTTTCTATTGACATTATTTAATCTCCTATTAAACTCTTTTAATCTTGAAGAACATTTTTATTGTCCAGAATTGATTCTATTTCATTAAGCACATCATCCGGTGATGGAATCATTCCGCCCATTCTTCCTGTAAAGTGAACCGGTACTTTTCCTTCAACTGCTAATCGTACATCTTCAACCATTTGTCCTGCATTCATTTCTACCGACATTATAAAATCAACCTGATCAGCAAGCTCATTTAATTTTTTATATGGAAAAGGATAAAGAGTAATTGGTCTGAGCAATCCAATCTTTATTCCTTTTTCTCTTCCGAGGTCAACTGTTTTCTGACAAATACGTGACGACAATCCAAAAGCAACGAGAAGAATTTCTGCATCCTTTGTTTTAATTTCTTCAAATCTTACTTCATCCTTTTCAATCTTCCTGTATTTTTCCTGAAGCTGAAGATTTACCTGTTCCATCTCTTCCGGTTTAATAAAGAGTGAAGTTATGATATTGTGATCTCTTTCTTTTGTTTTGCCTGTAGTTGCCCAGGGTGTTGCAACTTTTTTTAATGAGCCCTCTTCAGGAAGAATAACTTTTTCCATCATCTGTCCAAGAGCACCATCAGTTAAAATCATTGCAGGATTTCTGTACTTTTCTGCAAGACGAAATCCATCAAAAACAAAGTCAGCCATTTCCTGAACTGAAGCAGGAGCTAAAACAATCAGATGATAATCTCCGTGTCCACCGCCCTTTACTGCCTGAAAATAATCTCCCTGTGATGGTTGAATTGTTCCCAATCCAGGACCACCACGAACAACATTCACAACCAAACAAGGAAGTTGAGCAGAAGCAATATATGACAACCCTTCCTGCATTAAACTAATTCCGGGACCTGATGAAGAAGTCATAACTCTTGCACCGGCACCTGCAGCTCCGTAAATCATATTGATCGAGGCAATTTCGCTTTCAGCCTGAAGAACAAGTCCGTGACGTTTTGGAATTTCTCTTTCAAGATATTCCAGAACTTCTGATTGCGGCGTAATCGGGTATCCAAAGTACGCGTCAATGTCAGCACGAATAGCAGCTTCGGCAAGTGCTTCGTTGCCTTTCATTAGTTTTGCTTCATCAATTTTGTTTTTTTTCTCTTCCATCATAAAACCTTTAAGTATTTTTCTTGTTAGATGAACTTATTCTTTTAGTGCTACTTTTTTTGCAGGCTTTGGCTGTCTGTAAACTGTGATTGCTGCTTCAGGACAAACGAGCGCACAATTAACACAGCCTGTACATTTATCTTCCAGCAATTCAACGAAGCGATAGCCTTTTTCATTAAATTGCTGTGAAAGACGCAGACCATCTTGCGGGCATGCAATTATACAAAGTTCGCAGCCCTTGCAAATTACTCCGTTAATTTTTACGGTTCCTTTAATCATTGTTTAACTTTCTTATAAAATTGAATTATTTATTATAAAGGAATTTTGACAACATATATGCCATCGGAACTCCTTATCTTAAAAGGATTTTAGGCTAAAAAGGCTTAGGTAATTTTCAGTTTTAAGAAGATAGGAGAATGGGGTCTTCCTAATTTCGAGAAGTAAAATAACTTGGTTTAAGCAACTATTAAGAAAGCAAAATTAAGTATTAGAGATGAAATCTTTTGAAAAGATGCTATCTCTTTTTTGTCAAGCATCTATTCGATATTGACCTGAAGTCAGCCTCTGTTTGTTCTCACCATTCTCGAATATAGAGAAAGTTTCGGATCGAATAAAAATTTCAACCAAAGTTTACACCATGATTTATGATAGACAAGGTTATCATAAAACTCTGGCGCTGTTTTTTTTAATAGCGGAAGTTTGTTCCATGGCACGGATGGAAAATCATGATGCTCGTTGTGATAACCAACATTCAACGATGGAATATTCATCGGACCATAATAACTGTAAGTTTCCTGTGGTGGTGCAACAAGAAAATGTTCCTGTATCCATCTTGCACCAAGCGGATGAAGACCAATTGAGAAAATGAGAGAGAAGACCAGATACAAAAAAGCAATCCAGCCGAAGTAATAAATAATTACTGCATCAACTGCAAAGACAACAATCCAGTTGATAATTACCCAGGAATTCATAAATTCAATTTCTTTGAGACGCATTGTTCTGAATACCTGAAAGAATGGAAAGAAAAGTTCCCAAAGCATTTTCCCGATGAATGTATTCCCAATAAGTTTTGCTTCCCACTTGCTGGCGAGATCCGCATCAAGATAATAATCTCCCTGGAATGAATGGTGCTTCAGGTGATATGATTTGAATGAAACATAACTCGGAACTACTTTCGGCAGGTCGGCAATAATTCCGAAAACTGTGTTGAGCGTTCTGTTCTTAAAAATCAAATTGTGAGATGCTTCGTGAATCAGCACAAAAAGATTATGATCAGCAAAAGCACCGATTAAAAATGCAACGATAATTGTCAGCCACCACGCCTGATCGGCGAGCAGGTAAGCAATTACAAATTGCAGAGCCACAACAATAATTGTAATCACAGCACTGATAGGATTCTTGCCAATCAGATTTCTAACTTCCGGATGTGCTTTTAGAATTTGTTTCGTTCTTTCCTTGTGCGGTTCCGGTTTATCTGAATATTGAAAGTCCATTTTTTATTCTTGTTGTTTCATCTAACAAAACAAATGTAAATAAAACCACATAAGGAACAAACAATAGATAGCAACTAATATTTTTTCTTATTTGTTAAAACGCCGTTAAAAATCCCAATCCAATCTTACCGTATTTATCTAAAAAGTAATAAGGTAGTAAGAATGATTCGCTGAGAATTAGTGGTAACTATTATCTTTTCAAAGCAACGATTACAAAATACCGGGGCAGTAATTCCTTAACTGGGGCGACTACAGACGAAGTTTTGATATCTGGATTACCAAATAGCGTATAAATAATTTTTCTAATGTATCTGTTCCTGTAAACTTTTTTTCGCTGTCTTTGTCCGTACAAATTATTTTTATCTGTCGAAAAGCCATTCTCGTTCAATAATAGTAGTAATTCTTCAGGAATAAATTCCTGAATATGAAATTCATTTGAGGGTTTATCGTTGAGTGAATTACAATTTGGTGATGTAACAGGGCGATTTGGCGATGAAATAAGTAATGTCCCTCCGGAATCAAGCAGGTTGTAAAGGTTTATAATTGCTGCTTTGTAGTTTTTGATATGCTCGATCGTTTCAAAGCAGCTTATCAGATCAAATTTCCTTTCAAATCTGAAAGTACAAATATCGCCAATTGAATACCCAATCTGTTCCGATGCATAATTGTCTTTTGCGTATTTGATTAGCTTATTGTTGATATCAGCACCAAAATAATTTTTCGCTCCGGCTTGAATGAACATTGGTCCGGCATAACCAACACCGCAGGCAATATCAAGAATAGATTTATCCTTAACAAAATTGCAAGCGAATTTATATCGCTCAAGATGATCTGCTTCTATTCTTTCCCCTGATTTTCCCGGGATGAAATATTCACCTGTAAAGCTCAGAGAGTTATCGGAGTTAGTCATTTCTTAAATAATTTTCTTAATAAATTTTCTTCATAATGTAACTTATTTTGTATGCAAAACTAAATCAAATGTCTGATAACAATCAAAGAATATTTTTTCATAATTTTGATATATCAATTCACATAACTTTTCAGGGAGATGGATATGAAAACAATTCTTTTAATTCTCATTGGCAAAAGAAAAGATGCTGCCGTAAAAGTTCAGCAAATACTTACTGCATGGGGCTGTAATATTAAAACGCGTCTTGGTATTCACGACGGAGTGCTGGAAAATTGTTCTGATACAGGATTACTTATTCTCGAACTTGTTGGGAAGAAGGAAGACAATAAAGAAATTGCCCGGAAAGTTGCTTTAATCACGGGTGTGTCCTCGCAGCTTGTTGAGCTCTCATCACCTTCAGAATAATTGGCTGAAAAAATTTTAAATTTATTTTAACTGCTGATTTTCAGAGCAGGCGGAGAATTGTTTTTTTCTTTTTTATCAAACGGCAGTTCTATTGTAAAACAAGAGCCTGAATGATCTCTTGTTGCCATCCTTGAAGGACTTAAAACATTAATTGTACCTTCGTGTCTTTCAATAATTCTCTTCACAACAGAGAGTCCAAGTCCGGAACCTTCAGAGACAATCTTCCTCACATTGTTCGCACGATAAAAATCTTTAAAGATTTTAGGCAGTTCATTTTCGGGAATTCCAACACCATCATCACATACTTCGATAAAAAGATTTTTACTGTTAGAATTTATTATTACTTCAACATTGCCTCCATCAACTCCGTATTTAATCGCATTCCCGATAAGATTCGAGATGGCAATATCTAATAAGAATTTATCGCCCCTGATTTTGACTTTCTTCTCTCTATTGTCAAACAGTTTTAATTTTATCAGATGCGCATCTGCCGAGGCTTTCCTTCTTTTAATTACACCGGAAACTATTTCAAAAATTTCAAGTTCTTCTTCGTCATACTGATCATACAAAGTCAGCTTGGAAACATTGAGCACATCGTTTATCATTTGAATACCTTCATCGGTTCTGTGTTTTGCTCTTACCAACTTTTCCTCGATTGTTTCATCAATTGGACCGAGAAATTTCTGTAAAATAATGTCAATGTATGAAGCTACTGCAACTATGGGTGTTTTTATTTCGTGCACAATTCCCATTATATATTTTTGTTTTTCTTTCTCGGCAGCATTTATTTTTTTCATCGAATCAACAAGATCTTTTTCGCGTTTATAAAGCTGCCGCGCCATTCCATTCGCAAGGTAAACGCTCACGAATATCACAAAGGCAAAAGTAAAAAGAAACGCACTTATGTAATGCAAATTATTATACAACGGAAAACTCAATAGTCCATCAATTGAATGATGAACAATTAATTGCGAGTATTCGAGAATCGTCAGAGTAGAAAAACCAAGAACAAAAACAGCAGCCATTGTATATACCAACACACCCGGCAGAATTAAACTTCCGATTATCACGAGAAAGACAAATTGCATGTAAAGCGGAGATTCAATACTGCCGGTAAAATAAACAAGCAGCAACAATGCAATTAAATCGAGAATCATCTGCAGTAATGCAATGTATAACGGATTGAATCTTTCAAAATCTAACAGCACATACTTTCTCAAACGATGAAGCAATGCATTATAAAATAAAATGGATGCGATAATGCTTACTCCGGCTGATAGCTGAGTTTCAGAATAATTTATTTTGAAGATGAATGTTGTGATGAAAAGAAAAGCACTCAGCAATATTACGATTCCATATCGCAATTTAATGAACCAGAGATTTCTTCTGCGGATTGCTTCCCAGAATTCATTCTGATCCCGTGCCCAGTCGGGCACCATGCTCATCATTAGTTTATTGAACAAGTGTTTTCCGTTGCTAGTTGATTTAATTAATAACTTTATCGCCAGTTAGAGAAATATACGGTTATACAGGTATAAAGGTATAGGGAAATAAAGTTTTTAAATTACAAAAGCGAAAAAGTCAAAAACTAAATTTCTATAATATTTTATATCCTCTATACCTTATACCGAACCTCTATGCAATATACTTACCACGCTTTACATAATGAGTATGAAGAAGTTTGTGTGAAAGATGTCCACATGGTCCGTCTGTTAAGAACTCATCATATATTTCAACCACGTGACGATTCTCGTGAGACTTTCTTACAGGTAAAGATTTATCTTCATCGTAAATTGCTTTTGCTCTGAGCATTCGAATCTCAGGTGTAGTTGGAATCGGTTGACCACCGCCTCCGATACATCCGCCCGGACAAGCCATAAACTCGATGAAGTGACATTCGCTGAACTTTCCGCCAGCTTTAATGTCATCCATTATTTTTTTTGCGTTAGCGGTTCCATGTGCCACAGCAATTTTCAGTGTTGCGCCTTTAAGCCAATTCCAATCAGGAATAAGATGAGCAATTAATTTTGGTACCGGTCCAACTTCATTAATCGGAAGCTCTGCATATTTTATTCCTTCAAATCCTCTGACAGAAATAATATCTGCATCAGCGAAGATGTTTTCAATTTTCTTTCCAGTAACAAATTCAACAACTGTTCTTAATGCAGCTTCCATCACACCACCTGTTGCACCAAAAATTAATCCGGCACCTGATGCTTCTCCAAACGGATCATCAAAATTTGAACGAGGCATTTCGGGTAAATAAATTCCGGCTTCTTTTATCATCTGTGCGAGTTCTCTCGTCGTCAGACCGTAATCAACATCTTTAAATCCTGAATCATTCATCTCTGGTCTGTTACATTCGAACTTTTTTGCTGAACAAGGCATTACTGCAACTGAAACAATGTCTTTCGGATCAATTCCTTTTTTCTCTGCATAAAAAGTTTTAATAAGCGCACCAAACATTTGCTGAGGTGATTTTGCTGAACTAAGATTATCAACATACTCAGGATAAAAATGTTCAAGATATTTTACCCATCCGGGCGAACACGAAGTAAATTGAGGAAGAGCAACCTGCTCTTTTTTAACGAGTGCTTTATACAATCTTTGAATTAGTTCAGTACCTTCTTCAAATATTGTAAGATCCGCGCTGAAGTTTGTATCAAAGACAACATCAAAACCTATTCGTTTTAATGCTGTATTCATTTCGCCTGTAAGTGAAGTTCCTGGTTCCATCCCAAATTCTTCGCAGATTGCTGCTCTTGGTGATGGAGCGGTTTGAATAACAACATGTTTTTTAGGATTATCTATCGCAGCCCAGATTTCATCGCGTGGATCATTAGCACGAAGCGCACCGGTTGGACAACGGTTTATACATTGTCCGCAGTTAATACAAATAACTTCTGCCAGCGGCTTATCCCAGAAAGTTCCGATGTGAGTATTATGACCTCTTTCAATTGCTTCAAGCGCACCAACTTCCTGAAGATCAATACAGGTTCTCACACACCTTTTACAGAGAACACATTTATCCATGTCTCTTATTACAGAATAAGATGAGTTATCAACTTCATATCTTGGATTTTCGATATGCCCGAAATTGTAATGATCAATACCATACTCTTTTGCCAACGACTGCAGTTCGCAATTATTGTTTCTGACGCAGGAATAACATTCGCCATAATGTTCGCTTAAAAGCAAATCAAGAATATGTTTTCTTGCTCTTCTTACTGCATTAGTTGTAGTTTTAATTTTGATCGGAGCAGTAATCGGGAATGCACATGATGCCTGGAGTGTTCTCATTCCTTCAACTTCCACAACACAGATCCGGCAAACACCGGCAACACATAAATCTTCATGATGACAAAGAGTAGGAATATGGATTTGGTTTTGTCTGCAAGCCTCAAGAATTGTTGTTCCAAGAGGAACCGAAACTTTCTTTTCATTTATTTCGATTGATACTGTTCCACCGATGTATTCTGGGTTTTCAGGTTTTTCAACTACAAGAGATTTTTGACTTACCGGGGCTCTTAATGTTTTCTTATTTCCCATTTCTTCCTCCGTTGCCAGTATTGAATATTTCTTCCTTAAAATTTTCAAGAATTGATATAAACGGATTCGGACTTGACTGACCCAATCCGCATTTGGATGCAAGCTGCATTGTTTTACCGAGATCTTTTAATTTATTAATGTAGGCAAAAGTATATTCGCCTTTCTCAATCATTTCTATTCCTTCGAGAAGTTTTACATTTCCGATTCTGCAGGGAGTGCATTGTCCGCATGATTCATCAACAAAAAATTCCATAAAGTTTTTTAACACGTGAAGCATATCTCGGCTCTCGTTGAATATCATAATCGAGCCGCCTGTTGCGACATCTTCGTAAGCTACAGTTCTGCTGAACTGTGATTTTGGAACGCAGTGACCTGAAGCTCCGCCGATTTGAACAGCTTTCGTATTCTTTGCGCCAACAATTTCAAGAAGTTCTGAAATTTTTATTCCCCACGGGAGTTCATAAACGCCGGGCTTTTCACAATCGCCTGAAATTGAAAACAATTTTGAACCTGAAGATTTATCAGTTCCGAATTTTGCAAACCAACTTCCGCTTTTTACAACAATGTGACTTATTGCTGCAAGTGTTTCAACATTATTAACAGATGTTGGTCTTCCAAGATAGCCGGTATTAATTGGATACGGTGGTCTGTTTCGTGGTTCGCCCCGATGACCTTCCAACGATTCAATCAACGCAGTTTCTTCACCGCATACATAAGCACCCGAACCAAGAAATACTTCAATATCAAAACTAAATTCTTTATCACCTAAAATATTTTTTCCAAGAAGATTGTCCTTCCTCATAACCTCAAGATAATCTTCAAGCGGTTTTAAGAGATACTCATACTCACCACGCAGATAAACAATTCCCTTTTGCGCACCAATTGTATATCCGCCGACAACCATTCCATCAAAAACTAATTCAGGATATTCCATCAGAAGCACTCTGTCTTTGAATGTTCCTGGTTCACCTTCATCAGCATTACAGACAAGAAATTTTTCGTCTGATTTTGCTGCTGCTGTCAGCATCCATTTTGTTGATGTTGGAAATCCGGCACCGCCTCTTCCTTTTAGTTTTGAATCTTTCAATTCAAATAAAATATCTTCACGGGTCATTGATAAAGCTTTTCTGATTGCATCTCCTCTTTTGTATTCAGAGAAGATAACCGGACCGGTTCTTTTCACTTTGATTGTTTCCATAATCACTTCACCTTTCCGAGAAGTTCAACAGCTTTTTCAGGTGTAACATGAAGAAAAACCTGATCGTTAATTGCCATCGCAGGTCCCATATCGCACAAGCCGAGACAGTTAGCATACTCAACTGTAAACTTATTGTCTTTAGTTGTTCCGCCAATTTCAATTCCGAGTTCGCGCTCAATAGCTTTAACAAGTCCATTCTTCCCTTTCATATTGCAGGATATTGTCTGGCAGATACGAACAAGATTTCTTCCTTTAGGATTTGAATTAAGAAATGCGAAGAAGGAAATTACGCTGTACACTTCCACCGGATGAATGTGCAAAAGTCTTGCAACTTCCTGCTGCGCAAATTCAGATATGTGTCTGTGTTTCTTTTGAATTTCGTGAAGTATCATCAGCAAAGCCGAGCGATCATTCCCGTATTTATTTATATAGCTCTCTATTTCTTCGGAGAGAGCATTTTTTTCAGCAACTAACATTTACTCACTCCTTGTAATGTAATTGTAAAAGTTTTTCTACTTTGTCAATTAAAGTGTCCGGAGAAATTGGTTTCTCTATGAACTCATCTACAGGAACCATTTCTCCCGCGGCAAACTCAAGCCCCAATGCTTTTGATACTGATGTGTACATAATTATCGGTATCTCAAGTTTTTCTTTTCTGAATTTCTGCGCGAGAAAGAAACCGTCATCAGGTTCATTCATCATCACATCAAGAATAATTAAATCCGGTTTTTTATTTTTGACTATTTTATATCCGTCATCCGGATTATCTGCTGTGATCACTTCATATCCTTTTGCTGAAAGAACGAGACTACTCGCATCGAGAATATCGTGATCGTCATCAATTACCGCTATGAGTGCCATAATATTGCCCCATTGTTAATATTTGTGTTCAATTTAAGCTAATGCAGATACGCATATTAAATGCCATTATCGACAAAAAATCAATCTTGATTTCTGTGAAATAAAGCGATTAAAAATGTTTTGATAAAGCTTGTTTTCTTATTTATTGGAAGGTTTATTTCTCAAAAGAGAAAAGTAATTTTGTTTTTTTATTTGGTGATTGGCAAGAGTTGATGAACGTGAATTCAGGTGTTCCGATATAGCAGAGATGACACCTTTTTTATAGATGTCATCTCTTATAAGCTTCGTTTACATTATTTCAGTAGCACCATCTTATTAACATTTACATAATCGTTAACATTCAACCTGTAAATGTAAACACCACTTGCAAGTGAACTGGCATTGAAGTTTACCTCGAACTTCCCAACTTCTTTAAACTCGTCCACGAGTGTTGTTATTTCGTTTCCAAGTATGTCATAGATTTTTAGTGTTACATTACCTGCTTTTGGTATCTGGAATTTGATTGTCGTTGTTGGATTAAATGGGTTGGGGTAATTCTGGGATAGCTCATAAGACTTTATTACTTCACCGCCTGAATAACTAATTTGTTTGATGGTTGTCTTTCCAAGCACTGACTCATTAGCAAAAATTCTGGATAAAGAATATTCTGATTCGAAGTTATTATCCAGAACAAGTTTTAATCTTGCTGTTCTGTTGCCAATTCCCTGTGTATTTACCTGATATGAAATGTTATTATACTGATAAAGATTATTCTGAGTATAAGTTACATCATCATATTCGCCAATGGTTTGTCCCGTAACATCATCAATGAGCAATACTTTGAAGTTGATGAATCTATCACCAGTAATTGCCTGAACCGCAGAAACGGAATCATTAAGCCCGTACTGTACACTATAAAGAAATGATGAATTGTCAGACAGAGTAATTGTCTCAGTTATCAGACACTGATTGATAGAATTAAGATTGTTGACGTCTAATGTATCTGGTATTTCTATAAAATTAATTGTTTGACCATCAACTTCTATATCTCCCAGAGCAAAGTAAAATTCAGAGCTATCCACTGTAACAATGCCCTCTCTTCCCGATGAGAAGAAGTTATTTGTTATTTTGTGAGATTGATAATAACTGTCAAGATTATTACTCCGTTCAAAGTAATATGGAACACCAGTATTATGCTCATAAGTTATACAATACATATTTGTATTAGTTGTACCATTGCTTACCTGAACCTGCTGTCCGGTGACATCGTCAAGCAATCTTACTGTTAAGAGTATTATCGGCAAACCATATTTGACTATTGTTCTCACTCCAGGCAAAAGCATAATAAGTATTTGTTGAATTTTTATTAATATTCGGAGAAGAAACATTGTTACCAAATTGCCAGAAAGTTGTTTGTCCTGGACGCCTGAAAAGTACTCTATACTGCGGGAATGCATCAACTTCATTTTCTTCTTCATAATAAACCATCCTATAGCCAACCCAGCATACACGTGCAGTGGTGCCCATTGAAATAATAGATGGATTGTAATGCTCTGTAAATCCTGTATTGTTTGAACAAACATAAGGATTGCCACCAGACATAAGTGAACCTGTTCTCGTTTGTCCGTAGCGATAATGATATTTAATCTGGTTATTTTCCTGATATACTATGTGAAAGTAATTATAACCGCTATAAACATCGTCACCAATTGTTGGGTGAATTGAATTTACACCAGTCGTTGGAATCATTACCCATTTTTGAGTTGGATTGTACCAGGTTAATTGCCAACCATACAATCCGTTTAGCCAGCCGAACGAATAATACAAACCTGCTTGTGTTGGATCATCGCCGCCTTCAGGCAAGTAGCCTGGTACTTTATATGCAATCAGGAAGTCCCATTCCTGTGCAAGTGAAATAACGGGTTCAGCATTCATTTGACTATACTCACCGGGTGAGTGCGTAAATGATACAACATCATACCTGAATTGACCTGCTCTTGGTGCACCGTCAATGTAAACATCCACAACAACTTTAGACCCGGTTGAAGTTGTACACTGATAAGCGATTAGCACAACATCTGTTCCGGAGCCGGGTGGTAAATAATCAATTGAGACCTGCTTGGGGTTATCTGAATTAATTGGTTGACCACCTACAATATCCCAGGTTGTGCCACCGTTTGTACTTCTCTCGTACCATAATGCACCCATACTGATGTAAACATTATGCAAATGCCCGTTATCTGTTCTTACAAATTTTTTCTGGCTGTTGAAATCGTATGCCGTAATATCATTCGAGAGTTGTGCGCCTTTGAGGTTTGCAGTAATAGTTGTGTTAGTAGTCGAAAGAAAAACAACATTTGTAGATTTACCGTTAGGAGATTCTACAAACAATTTGGCTGGATCATATTCCCAGCTACGCCATACAAATTGATGAGTTCTCCCAGTCTGTGATAAATTTATATCGTGAGGAGCTGAATAAATTGAATAATATGGTCTACCAGATATAATCGATTGATTAAGAAAAGTACCTTTGTATTCACTTCCTGTGCCTGAACCAGTATTAGGATTAAAAGGAGAATTAACCCATTCATAAATTGCATCTGAACCTAAGTTCTTAAAACCGTATTGATCCTGATAGTTTGTTGGATCATTAAAGTTAATAAACCACGGGTCTCTGAATTTTAATTTACCAGCATCAATATTGTTTACTTCTACAAGTTTATTTTTGACCGTGATATTGGAATTCGTTGACTTAAAATTAGAAGTCAAAAAATCAGTATTTTCATTAATATTAAACACCTGATGGTTTTTAACATCATTGTCCTCATTCCAATTATTATACTTTTCATTGCTTATTACTTTTCGAGATCCTCTTAAGGCTTTTTCTCGATTTAACTCCCAAGAAAAGTCTTTCGGCACAGAAAATCTATCCCAATCACCATTAGGAACATATATATCAACTGAATCAACGGAACTTGTACCCGATAATTTTTGATCAACCGTAACAATTTGGTGAGGTAGGTCCCAAACAATTGTTAGCTCTATGCATGGAACTTCTGTTGTATTTGGAGCGTCACTATCGTATTTATATACCGTCCACCAAGGATGCGGACTTGATTCGGGATCCAATTTAATTCCAAGGGTTAAAAAATATTCTCCCGATGAAATAGCATTTTGTACTGCATTGAACAAATTTCCAGATGTAAAAGTTTGATCAAATGAAACAACTCCATTATTTGGGATCAAATCTGCTGTAAAAACTCTATTTCCTGTATTAAAATTATTATAGAAACTTCCACTTCCCCAGTACATATTAAGATTATGTATTGCAAACTTAAAGTGTTCGGTTCCTGACCTTGCCGCTTTGAATCTCAATCTTACAGATGATAGTTGAGCATCAGTTGGTATATCATTATTACTCCACTCCCAAAAATTTGTATTTCTATAAAATACAGAGGGTGGACCGTTATTAACACCAACGTAATGCCAACCCCAACCGTGAACCTGACCATCAATCTTCCATTGTGTCGTGAAAAGATCTTCGAAAACAGGTCCATAAGAATAAGGGCCTTGTGCCACAATTTGAGTGAAGGAAAATAAAGTTATAATAAATAATATTTTGACATATGTTCTCATTTTAAATCTCCAATAATTTTAAATATGAACTTTTAATTCTATTGTTTATTTTTCATGTGCAAACAAAAAAGCATAACTCACTTTGGTGAGTAATTGGATAGGCTAATTTGTATGCATTTATGGGCAGTGGTGCTGCAACATCACTGCTCATTTTATATTTAAGGGCGGTGCTCTTTCCATCATAAGCTATTATTCATCTCTTTCCAGTTGTGATTACTGCTTTACTTTGTTCAGTACCTACAGCAACCGTAATATCAGTACTTACGTCAATTGCATAATAGGCGCCGAATGAAAGCAATGGGTCTTGATATTCAGTCTTCCAGTTTTTACCGTTAAAATGTATTACTTTTCCATATGCTCCAACACCTGTAACATCATTAATATTGTTACCTCTTATTGCATATATGGAAAAACTAGTAATGTCTTGAGGTTTATTTCTCCAGAGCAAATCAGATAAGTAGTGTTTTTGATAGACTCCACTTCCGGTAACATAATATTGCTTCTTAAATTTGAACCAGAGTGCTCTTAACGGCTGGTAGAGTGGCTCATCAGAAACTATTTCAAGTCTATTCTGTAATATTCTAATTATTTTTCGATCGGGATTATGATAATAGTCGGATGCGACAGCTAGTATTTCCCAATCTTCACTTTCCCCATATAAATCTCCCCAAATGTCATATATTGTTAAATCCGTTATTGTTCCCATTCTCCACCAAAGGGTTCCATTAAATCTGACTATTGTTCCATTGCTTCCAACAGCATAAAGATCATTACTCGATGTTCCCCAAATTTTATTTATAGAAAATGAAACCGGCATACAATGGGTTTCCACTTGGGTCATTCCATCCAATCTTGCAACTTGGTCTCCATACATCGAAATCCAAATATCATTTTCATTAAAAACAATAATTGAACTGGCAGGATATGGAACCATAATATTGGGATTCGCACATCCTGCGTAAAACATAACTCTTAGAAGTTCCCATTTATTTCCGTCCCATTGCACAGCGTTATATGCGTGAGGATCAGGTTGTCCAAGCGAATCATTCATATATATTTCACCTACAGCGATAATATTATTTTCATTAATTATTGCAACATCACGAAGTACACTGCTGCTGTGCTCGCCAAATGTCCACGTCTGCCAGGTAAAGTTATGACTGGTGGTGTCCATCGTTGTAACACTAAGCTCGTTGCTGGATACTTGATGCTGGATACTGGATACTTGATAGTGATAGTTCTTGTTTGGTAAAAGAGAGTCAATGTATAATAGTGAGTCTTGAGTTTTGAGATTTATGATCTGAGATTTTGTTTCACCAGTCGGATTAGTTTGTTTTAAAGTTATGGCAGCTGGAAGTTGAAGGTTAATGGTGCTTAATTTAATCCAGGCTTCTATACAGGAAACGTCTTCAAGAATTAAATTGATACTTTGATTTTCGTTAGGTGGTTCGGTTATATCACAAGCTCTTAGCAGTAAGCCAAGAGTAATTACTAATACACCAATTATTGCCCGTCTCATTTTCTTCTCCTAAAAACTAATAGTTATTTAGTCTTAATTTAATCTTACACCGTGAGGATTACCAATATTTAAACTGCAAAAATTGTTCCTGTAAATAAAATTGAAAAGGAAAGTGAATATCAAATCAGAAGGTAAAATTTTTATGTGGTGCTGTTCAAATATTTCCGAATCGGAAATAATTATTTCCCTTGGTTGAGAAAAGTTTTTTGAAAAAATTATTTTACATTTAGGAAGTGTTAACGACTATGAAATTACAAGTTCTTGCTATGTTAGAACTGGTACTTAAGAAATATTTTACCGATTAATTCAAAAAGGAAAATTCTCCTGAAACAAAAAGTTCGCTACACATTTATTGATCTGCTTCGCGGCTGGTCAATCATACTAATGATTGAACCACATGTGTTCAATACCTTCCTGCTTCCTGAATTAAAGCAGACAGGATGGTTCGGGGTTGTCAGTTTCATAAACGGATTGATAGCACCGGCATTTCTTTTTGTTTCGGGATTTGTATTCGAGATTTCTTCAGGCAGTAAGCTTGATGATATGCGGAAGTTCAAGCTTCCATTCTGGAAAAAACTCTGGAGAATAATTTCAATTATACTCATCGGTTATGCTCTTCATCTTCCATATAAATCACTTTCAAAAATTATTAATAAAGCAACACCTGAACAGCTTCAACAATTTTATTCTGTTAATGTGCTTCATTGTATTGGTGTTGGACTTCTAGTTTTGTTTGTGCTGAGATTAATTATCCGTTCAGATAAAATTTATCACTATACATTACTCGGATTGACAATTGCTGTAACGGCGGTATCACCAATGTTTTGGAAAACAGAATTTACAACCTTCCTGCATCCTGTATTTGCAAATTATTTCAACAGACTGAATGGTTCTCTTTTTCCTGTTTTTCCCTGGCTCAACTTTATACTTGCCGGTGCGATCTTCTCAAAATATTTTCTTGCTGCAGCAGCAAAGGATAAAGAGAAAAAATTTATAAGTGCTGTTACATTAATCGGGATAATTATGTTGTTCTCCGGACACTTGTTCTACTCCGGAATATTCCCCGGATCGCTAACATCAATTCTTCCCAATCCAGTATTTTTTATTGAAAGACTTGGTTATGTTTTATTCTTTACAGCAGTTTGCTGGTATTATAATAATTGGAGAAACGTGACTAAATCATTTGTGCTTGATGCAAGCCGTGAATCGCTTTTAATTTACTGGTTACATTTGCTGGTAATTTACAGTTCAACGTTCGGGAAAAGTCTGGCGAATTATCTTGGCCCGAATCTGAAATTAATTGAGTGTATTGGTGTAACATTGGCGCTGATGGTTTTAATGATACTGGTTGCAAAACTCTGGGTCTGGACAAAAATGAAATTTCCGAAATACGCTGGCAAAGCTGCGTGGGCAATTATGGGAATTCTGTTTATGATTTTTTTATTTGGTTAATATTTAAGAGTGAACAATGTGAGACTCACCTTTGAGGTGAGTCTCACCTGAAATTTTTGTAATTACTTCATTAAAATCATCTTTTTTACCGAGACATAATCTTGTGCCTGCAGTTGATACAAATAAACTCCGCTTGCTAACCTCGATGCATTAAAGTTTACTTCGTGATAACCGGATTCCATTTCTTTATCCATTATTGTTTCAACCAACTGCCCGAGTGAGTTATAAACATTTATCTTTACTTTGCTTTCAATCGGCAACGCAAACTTAATCGTTGTTGTTGGGTTAAAAGGATTCGGATAATTTTGATGTAATACAAAATTCTGAGGCACTTGATAAATGAATTCAGAACCGGCTGTAGTTTCATATTTAGGAAATAATGAGGGATCACCCCATAAATTACACACTCGAATTGTATAGCCTGGTGGGCTATATAAATTACGAATATAATTGATTGATTCTCCTATACAATTTCTATCTGAACCAAATAAATAATTTGAAAGGTTTATTAATATACTTCCGTATTGACCCGCGAATACTAAACCAACAGGTGCACAGACAGCGACAGAAGCCTCATTATCCAATAAAAGCTTATCAGCAAAGCCTTGCGCAAAATTATCTGAATTAAAAAATTGTCTTAAATAGAAAAACGTAATAAAATTTGCAGGGTTATTGTTAAATAACTGTACATCTCCTGTATCAAGAATATTTTCATATCCAAACTGAGTATTTTTAGTATTACCTATTAGCCAAAGTGAATTGGTTCCTTTTACATTTATGAAATTAATAATCGAATCTTTATTTCCGTAATAAGCTGAAGTATCACTATCTGTATAGTAAATATGGTTTGAAAAATACTCAGGATAGTTTTCGATAATATGAAATGTAGTTTCTCTAAATAAAGAGATGTAACTACTATCATAATCATGATAGACAAATAAATTTCTATTCATCCAAGGCATAAACAATGTGTCTAATTCATATGATATCACTTTACCAAAATAGTTCGATAATTCATCAATATCTATTGCCGGTACCCTGCCAATTGAAAATATTGATATTGTTGTGTCAGAAGAATATTTATTTAATGAATAATAATAATCCGTATACGCTGTATCTATGATGCTGCCGAATTGCAAAATATCTTCAAAATTTGGTAGTTTATTTAAATTGCCCACTAATAAATAATACTTCGGTTTCGGTTCTTCCCAGAATGTTCCTGCAAAACTGATAAAATCCCTGAAGTTATCCTGCGGTGCTGCACTCGAATCGAATTCAGCAAAGATTTGAGTTGTGTCGACTATTAGAGTTCTGAAATCTCTTACTGTTTCTTTATGCTGCCTGAACGGTTCACACGCATTTACAAATTCAGGAATTGTTATGATGATATAATCGTACTGGTTTGTTGTATCGCGGAGAGTTATTGATTGAGAGTACAATGCTGAAAATGAAATCAGCAGCAGAAAAAATGTTATACTTTTCATCTTATTACCTCATTTAATAGTTATTGAAAGAAAGGTAAAATTATTTGAAGCGCAAACTCCTCTTTTTGTTTGTTAGAAACGTCAGAAAAAATATTTTATCTGTCAAGTCTTATTTTGTAGACCAACATTAACAATTGAAAAGGGCAAGTCAACGACTTGCCCCTACAAATTTACATTTACTTAATAAGCAGCATCTTTTTTACTGAGACATAATCTTGTGCCTGCAGTTGATACAAATAAACTCCGCTTGCTAACCTCGATGCATTAAAGTTTACTTCGTGATAACCGGATTCCATTTCTTTATCCATTATTGTTTCAACCAACTGCCCGAGTGAGTTGAAAACATTTATCTTTACTCTGCTATCTAGAGGCAAGGCAAACTTTATTGTAGTTGTTGGATTGAACGGGTTGGGATAGTTTTGGTAAAGCAAAAAACCTTGAGGAATTTCATCTGTAACATTTTCAACACCAACTGTTGTATCATATTTTAAATGAAGCGATGGGTCTGCCCAGAGGTTTGTGATCAATTTCATATAACCGTACAGTCCACCGGATGGAATTAAATTGTCTAGAGCAAAAGTTTCTCCAATTGAATGAATTCCTGGATCAAAGAGTCTTTCCGCAATCTCCCGACGCATTACATTTCCAATCCCCCAAAAGGCTGTTCCAACAAACGCGGAACCACCGAGTGATCCGGCATCTTGAAGTACAAGCATTTCTTTGGTCAAATTTGTATTCGTCTCTAGGATTGAGTGTTGAGGCCCTACAAATACCGTAAAAAAGTATTTGGGTTCATTATCAAAGCCTTGAATATCATTAAGATTAAAATAATCAGATGAAATAAAGAATGAATCGGAATTTTCACCTTCAAACCAAATAACTGCACAACCTTCATTATTTACAAAATTGATAATGGAATCTTTATTACCATAATATGTCGAACTAGTATCATCAAGAATAAAATATGATCTCATATAGGCAGGTAATATTTCATTAGCTAAGTACTGAGCTGCTTGATAGAAACCATAAATTGTATCGCTATGACAAATGAATAGATTATTATTCATCCAGCCTAGAAGTGTGTTATTACTTTCATACTCAATTACTTTAGAAAAATAGTTGCTCAACTCGTTTGAATTTTTTGATGGAATCCTCCCTATATAAAAGTCGGTAGTTGTGGTATCATTATCATAAACATTCGAACCATAATAATAGTCAGAGTTGAAAAATGTATAAGGAGGAACTTGAGATTGAATTGAAAAATTAGGAACGTCGATTACAGTTCCTGCAATTAAAAAGAATTTCGGTCTTGGTTCTTTCCAGAAAGTTCCTGCATAGCTGATGAAATCTCTTATATTATCCTGAGGTGTTGCACTTGAATCAAACTCAGCATAAATCTGAGCCGTATCAACAATAAGTGTTCTGAAATCTCTCACTGTTTCTTTGTGCTGCTTAAATGGTCCGCACACATCTACAAATTCGGGAACTGTTATGATGATATAATCGTATTGGTTTGTGGTATCTCGCAGAGTAACCGTCTGTGAATGTAGATTAGAAAAAGTAACGAGCAGAAGAAAAAATGTTATGCTTTTCATCTTATTACCTCTTTTAATAGTCATGAAAGAAAGGTAAAATTATTTGATGCGCGAACTCCTCTTTTTATTTGTTAGAAACGTCAGAAAAAATATTTTATCTGTCAAGTCTTATTTTGTAGACCAACATTAACAATTGAAAAGGGCAAGTCAACGACTTGCCCCTACAAATTTACATTTACTTAATAAGCAGCATCTTTTTTACTGAGACATAATCTTGTGCCTGTAGCTGATACAAATAAACTCCGCTTGCTAACCTCGACGCATTAAAGTTTACTTCGTGATAACCGGATTCCATTTCTTTATCAACTAATGTTTCAACCAACTGCCCAAGCGAGTTATAGACATTAATCTTTACTTTGCTTTCAATCGGCAACGCAAACTTAATCGTTGTAGTTGGATTAAACGGGTTAGGATAGTTTTGATACAACACAAAATCTATTGGCGAAGAAATATTAACTTCAACAACCTGACTGTAAGTAGAACTTCCATCAAAATCAATCTGCTTCAACCTGTATGTATATTGTCCCGGTTCGGTAATCTTATCCATATAAATATAATTTGTTATCTCTGTTGTTGTTCCTCTTCCTTCAACAAATGAAATCTGTGTCCAATCCATTTGATTTTTGACTTTTGATTTTTGACTTCGTTCTATTTCAAATCCACTATTGTTCGTCTCAGTTGCTGTCTGCCAGTTCAGAACAACTTCATCATTCAGATATTTAGCAGTGAATGATGTAAGTTCAACAGGAATTGAACTTGAAAACGGAATAAAGATTACCAATCCCAGCGTACTGTCATCTTTAAAATGATAAATATGATTTTCAATTGATAATGAATCGTAAACTTCCCAATCATTATTCTGTGCATAAATAGTCTCTTCAGTATTATTGTATAAGTCATAAACATCCGTTCCCTGGATATTTCCGGAAATAATATTTCTTCCATCGTCGGTTGTGTCTGTATTTTCAATGTTGCCAAGATTTACTTGCGGACCCGGTTGCCCGGCAATTCCAACTTGAATAGTAATTCCCCACCAGTTGCTGGAAATTTTATTCCGCGTAATTATTGGAGTTATAACTGCTGTGCCGTAAACATTTATTCCGCTGCCCGATGTCATTACATCAGAATTAATATTGTTATCGTAAATATTATTACTATGAATATAACTTGTATTTGAGTAAGCGCCCTGCAATGCTATTCCAAAACTGTTGTTGTAAATTTCGTTATGCGCAATTTCAGATGAAGAAGATGATCCGGATAATAATGTTGCGATACTTATTCCGCCTGTTTTGTTGAACATACCTCCGACAATTGTATTATATCTGATAATTGGCGAATTGTTTCCCTGTGTCCCGGCAGAAATTTGATTCTTTGCGCTTGTGTTTTGCGAATTGTTATTTATCAGATGGTTGTATTCTATCAGAGGTGAACAACCCGTTGTCATAGTAATTCCGTATTCATAACTTCTTTCAATTCTATTATGAGTTATTATAGGATGAGAATCGCTGGATAAGTTTGCGCCTCTTCTGCATTTCCAGAGATATGTATGACTTAAAGTTGGACTCGCTCCCAGGCATCTCAACCCATAATATGCATATTCAATTTTTGCATAGCTGATGATGCAAGCAGAGTCAACGGAAGATTCCCTGAAATAAAATCCGTTAAATGATCCGCCGAGTGAGTCCTGTACTGATGCAGAAAATCTTATTGTATCTGCTGGTGTACCAACCGAAAGGAACTTCCCATATATCTCAAAACCTGAAGCAGACCCAGAAAATGCTACAACTGATCCGGGAAGAATATAAATCCTGTCTGTTGCTGAAACCGTAACTTTGTTATTAATTGTATAGTTTGGAAATGTTCCCGTAACCGTCCCGCCAGAGTTTGTAACAAGATCATCGAGGTTCCAATTTATTCCTGTGTTGGGTGTGATATATTGTGCAAGAATTTGTGTTGATATCAAACAAAATAGTATAAATAATTTTTTCATTTCTGCTCCTCTCTTTTTATTAAACTAATATTGCACAATAAGTTAATCATAATAAAGAAGTTTGAAAAATTTCATTTGGTCTGCATTCTTTAATTTTATAGTAATGATTCGAAAAAATCCCAAACTGTTGTTTTTGAGTGGGATAAACAAAAGATTGATTTGATTATAATGTGAGACTCACCTTTGAGGTGAGTCTCAACTGCACCTGAAAATTATTTCAGCAGGATCATCTTCTTAATCGATAAAAAGTTATTTGATTCCAACCGATACATATATATTCCGCTCGCTAACTTCGATGCGTCAAAGTTCACTTCGTATCTTCCGGCTTTCTGTTCATTGTTTACCAATGTTGTAACTTCCTCGC